>Ga0209064_1000494_pt1 | contig 87228 bp, 90 predicted proteins | sample Inofromicrocosms_FD_187498 | JGI IMG/M metagenome (GOLD analysis project Ga0209064, IMG submission 187498) | Mouse cecum microbial communities from Vienna, Austria - Inoculum for glucosamine and mucus D2O microcosms (SPAdes) (version 2) | ecosystem: Host-associated > Mammals > Digestive system >...
ATTCAGAAAAAGAGCAAAGTCAAAGAATAAAATACTATAGTCCGTAACAGAGAAAAGAATCGCTGTAGTGTCCATGTTTGCTGGACTTACAGCGATTTTATCTTCGGTAAACTGTCAAAGACAGGATTATATTAGGATTTCATGGAAGTTGCAATATTAATTCTAAACTTCTGTCTTGCTAATATACATCAATCTGTTAAACAGAGGCAATTCTAAGGGGAAATGAGCTGGAACTATTACGCCCCAGCTCATATATGAGGAAATAAATGAAAAAAAGCTTATTTATCTGAATTTAGTATTTTTTTAATATTATCAGCCGGTTTAAATATAAGCACATTAGTCTCATCAATAATCATGGGAGCGCCGGTGTGCATATTCCTTCCGGGACGTGGTCCTTTGTGTCTGCAAAAAAAGGATCCGAATTTGGGGATGGATGTTTTTCCCCCGGTTTTTACATCTTCCACAATTACATTGGTAAAAGCTTTTAAAAAGGTTTTGGAATCCTTTAAGCTTAACCCGCTTTCAATTGATATTGCCTGTAATAATTCTTTTTTATTCATAAATTTTATCATTCCTTTCGCTTCGCTCAAGGCACAAACAAGTTATGAAAAAAGTTGTGCCCCTCCACTCTTTGATTTATAATTCTTATAGGGAATAGCAATACACTACAGAGCACGGAAGGAGGAGTGGCGAATTTTTTTCGACCCCGTATAAATATATGTGCCGTCATCCTTTCAAGCACAAACAAGTGGGACTTTGAGCCCGGACTCTTATCATTGGTAATAAACCATGTTTATTCAGACGCAGGATGACAGTCACTGTTGCTATTCCTTTTTTATTAAGGTGGTGATACTTATGATGAAGTTAAAATACTCCATCTGCTGTGGACTTGACGTCCACAAAAATGTTATCGTTGCAACCATCGTAATTACCGACAAAGAGGGGATATCCGAATACAAGCAAAAGTCCTTTTCAACCATCAACTCGGATATTCAAAGGTTTCACAACTGGCTTATTGAGAATAATTGCTATCACGTTTGTATGGAATCCACCGGAAAGTATTGGATTCCTATTTTTAATTATCTCGAAAATGACATTGATGTCTGCCTCACGCATCCTAAATACGTCAAAGCCATCAAAGGTAAGAAAACGGACAAAAAGGATTCCAAATGGATTGCTGATCTCTACAAATTTGATCTTGTCAGATGCTCCTTTATCCCTCCGAAAGATTTCCGCCAGCTCCGGGAACTTGCCAGATACCGTTTCAAGCTGGTCTGCATGAAATCTTCTGAGAAAAACCGCATCCAAAACTGTATGACCGTTTCCAATGTTGGTATTGCCAGCGTGCTTTCCGACCCTTTTGGCAAGACAGCAACTGAAATCATGTCTTATCTGCTAAAACATACCTCCGATTCCATTGACGAAAAAGCTGTCCGCAAACTAATAAAGAAAGGGGCAAAAGCCAAGGCTGATGAAATCATCGAAGCTATTAGAGGCTACAATATTGAAACAGACCAAGCTAAAAAACTGGAACTTGCCCGTGGTCATCTTGAATATCTTGATGATATGATTACCCAGACTGAAGTGGAACTCTATGTCCGTATCAAACCTTATTATGAGTTTGTGGAGTTCGTCAGCTCCATGCCCGGAATGACGGAGTTGAGCTCCGCCATCGTTCTTGCGGAAACCGGCGTTGACATGAACATTTTTGATGATGCAAAACACCTGTGTTCATGGTGTGGGCTTTCTCCTGCTAACAACGAATCTGCCGGCAAGAAAAAGTCTGTTCGGATAGCCAAAGCAGGCGATTACCTGAAACCAATGATGGTACAATGCGCCCTTGCCGCAATCAAGAATAAAAAACAGCCTTATTTTGCAATTAAATATGGGCGAATCAAAAAACGCCGTGGTCACAAAAAAGCAATCATTGCTATTGCAAGGATGATGATAGTCTGCATTTACCACATGGTTTCCGAAAAGAAGCCCTTTTCTCCTACGGATTATGAGGAATTGATGGACCCTCAAAACCATGTGGAACGTGTTATTTTGAATGAAAACAATGTTTTTGCTTACCTTGAAAGTCTTGGTTACGATAGCTCTAAGTTAGTGAAGCGCAACGATAACTAACCTTTATTCTGTTGTCATATAGCCGCAGAATCAGGGGTTTTATGCCCCTTTATATAAGTGCGCCCAAAAATCCTCTTTATTTTTCACTCTTGCTCCTTTTAAAAACTGCCTTTAATGAAAGGGATATTCACGGGTGTTCCTAAAATGCTGTGTTGGGATGCGCCCTGCTGTTCTAAAGGCTGCGTAAGCTTCAAAATTACTGTCTGGTCTTGTACAAAAGATACGGTTGCACTCAAAAAGCCAAATTGTGGCACGGGAACATGTGGAACGATGGCATTGCCGGATGCTGCTGAATTAGGCGGTAAAGGTGCGGTGGTTTCTGATTTTGGCATAGCTACAGGTGGAATCTCTGGTGTCTGATAAACGGTTTCCTCCGTTGTGTTGTTCTTTTCTTGAAAAGATGTCTGGTAAGTAGTATTTTCCGCAGTTTCAGGTGTAAACTGAGTATCTTCAACGGCAGTTACAGGGATGTTTTGAGATTTAATGTTATCTGCAGCTGAAATATCAGATGAAGCCTGCACTTGATCAATTGATGCTTCTGATTCCGCCTCTGGCAGATCATCATCTTTTATGGGCAAAGCAGGAGCGTTATTTATCAGACCATAATTATGGAGTGCCCATTCTGCTGAAAACCCGTTGCTTTTTATCATTTTTATTAAAGTATTTATATTAAGTTCAGCCTTGAAAATGGCGTTAAAGTAACCTTTTTCATATAGATTTTTTACTTGGCGTCCTTCAGAGACTCTGCCGTCTGGTAAAACGTGTCCATAACGCTGATGAGGATGTAATAACATAATAAAAAGTATTTTGTCATTAATAGTCCGTAATCTGTCTATGGTTCCGGCTCCAACAGATTTGCCTCCAACAGAGTGATCCATGATCAGGACGTTGTAAGCGCCATTTAAGAGTGCTTTTTTAACATTCTCTTCCGTTGAGACGATATCAACTAAACTAACTCGGATTTTCTCGCGTAATGAGTATTTTTTCCATTGATCTGCTTCTGCAGGATCAAATGGTTTATCTAAAAGATTGTTTTTAATGGTATTAATAAAGAATTTTTGCTTTTGCGGTGCATTTTCGTAATTGGAAAATATCAAAATGCTGTATATCTTATCTGTCATAGCTTTCTCCTGGTTAAGTTTTTCAAAATATTGAATGATAATATTATTTTCGTTGCACATCTACTATTGTCCACATATTACATGTGAAAATCAATAGTTTTTTTCAAAAAAATAAAAAGACGGCACTCGAAAGCACCGTCTTTTTATTACATAGAAATTCTATCAGCAATTTCGCTGTTTTTATGATGTGATAATCGGCTTTCGCCCTGCACAGTCTTGTCAGCACTGGCAATTAAATCATCCAGATTACTTTTGCTGATTTCTTTTCTGGCATTTTTGGTACATACCAGAGTCCTGGAGAAGGACAAATAGCCATTCATTCTGTCGATTTTAGTAATATTATGGCTGTGGCAGCGGGGACACTCTGTCATGTTCAGCTGTTCATAGCCACACTCTTCGCAGAAAGATAAAGCTAAATTGATGCCTTCATAGAACCCTTTTTTCATGGCACGACGCACAATGCCTTTGATTGCCTTTTTATTATAGCTTACAGGATAACGGCAGTACTGAATACGTCCGCCTTTAAATAGATCCCAGAAGGGTTCTTCATGATCCTGTTTTTGGGTGGGTTCGATTTTTTCGGTCACATGACAGTGGAAACTGTTCGATACATATTCCTTATCAGATACGTGGGATATGATACCAAACTTTTTCCGGAACTGCTCAACCTGTTTCCCGCAAAGATTTTCGGCAGGAGTGCCGTAAATGGCATATAATCTGCCGTCCTCTTTTTTGAAACGCTCCACCACATCATTAATATACTGCATTGTTTCTAAAGCAAATGTATTGTCTTCCACAAGGGACTTTCCATTATAAAGTCTCTGCAGCTCATTAAGGGCTGTTACTCCAAAGGATGCCGTAGCAGAATCAAGCAAAGATTCGATGCAGTCGTCTTCTTCCAAATATCCGCCGTAAAATCCGCCTTCGCAGAAAGCAAGAGGATTCGTGCGGGCTTTCATCTGGCCCAGATAGCTGTAAGTACGAAGATGCAGTTTTCTGATCATCTCCAGATAATACAGCAATACTTGGAAAAAGTCTTTATCTTCCTGTCTGGCTTTGGCAAGGATCATGGGAAGATGCAAGGATACAGCACCTATGTTAAACCGCCCCACAAAGACAGGTTCATCCATCTCATCAGCAGGATATAGGCCACCTTTTTTATACCAAGGGGATAAAAATGCCCGACATCCCATCGGGGATACAACGGCGCCATATTTTTTGTAAATGTAAGGTACGCTTCCGGGTACATCAACCCCATTTGCCTGTCCCGTCAAAGACAAGTAATCAGGGTACATTGCCTTCATGCTGCATTCTATAGCGGATTCGAAAACCTCTTCTAATGCTTTTCCTTCTCCGTGGAGGTTTTCATCATATAAAAATACAAGCTTGGGAAATAATACCGGTTTTTTTGCACCTTTACGCCCCTGCCCCTCCTTTCTGGTTTCCAGACAGATTTTAGCTGCCATAATGCCGAACGGGTCATCAGACAGACCCAGTGTAAAGTTAATAAAAGGATAATCTCCACGTGCGGATGATACGGTGTTGAACTTGTATTCCCATCCCTGGAAGCATCCTCTCATCTGGTCTTTCACATCTTCCATTGCCATTTTATCGGCAGTATCAGCAGGAATGCTGTTTGCCAGATATCTCTCATATTGTTTTTGATAAGTCCTTTTGGCATAAGGCACCATTATTTTGTCGATTTCCGGTACAGTAAAGCCTCCATACTGCTGCCCTGCAGCCGCTATAATGATATCCCCGACAACATCTCCAAATGTGTCAAGACTTTTTGGCTCATTATACCACTGCGAGTTCATATAGAAGCCATCCTTAAGAACTGCCTGAAGATCAAAAAGGCAGCAATTCATGGTATCCCTTCTGCCGGACATGTCATGGATATAAATATACCCATCTTCAATTGCCTGCAGTTCATTGGCGGTTAAGAAAAACATCTTGTATAATTCCCGGTTGAATACATTAAATACCAAAGAGCGTTTTGTCGATACTAAAGCGCTGTTAGCATTGCTGTTTTCTTTTGATCCAGAGTACATGATGCTTTGAGATTCTTTTATCACTCCGGCTATCATTTTTTCATATGAGGATTTATTATCCCGGTAACTGCGGTAAGATTTTGCAACGTCAGGATTTAACAGGTCTAAAGACATTTCCACGTATCTGTGCATATCTGATACGGGAACCTGCTCTTTACCGCTGCGGTAAATTAACTCTTTGACATTGTTGATAAGTAATTGCTCCTCTTCCAACGTTAAAGATGCGCAAACTCTGTCAGCAGACATGGAAGCGGCATCAATAATTTTCTTTTCGTTAAATGGAACAATGGACTTGTCTTTTTTTATAATCTGTATCATAGTTTATCTCCTTTCTGTCAGCTGCTGCCAGGCAGTCTCTTTCTATAAGAAAGAGACGATCCGGCCGGCAGACAAGCTCTTTTTAACATCAATAACATTTTGGTTAGATGATCCCCTCCATAAAGCAGGCGTTCCGGAATGTATATCTTCCTCACGCACTTTTTGTACATAGCGTCCATCTACAATGACATCAATAGAGTCGATCCAGTCAATAGAAAAAGGCTCCAAATTAATGACATTATCATGGAAAATCCAGCATCTGGAGGAATTGTCAAAATCCAGTTTATATCCGGTATAGAGCCAGATATCCTTATTCGGATACAGTTTTTTTACTGTGTCGGCAAGTCTGCCGATAGTATCTCTGTTTGCCGGATGGAGAGGATCTCCGCCGGAAAAAGTACAGCCATTAATGTGTGTTTGTGACAACTTTTCCCAAAACTCTGCCTCGTCCCAATCTGTAAAAGGGATGCCGCTTTGGGCATCCCACGTGGAAGGATTGTGACAGTTTGGACAGGCGTGTTGACAGCCTGCAACCCAGAGGACAACACGAAGACCATCCCCGTTTAGCATGTCGTCACTGGTTATATTATGATAAAACATATCCCATTCATCTCCTTTCTGTTTCTGAGCAAGAATATGATTCAAGAAGATTTACAAATTCCTTGTAAAGGGGCAAATCGGATAGGGCATGCGCATCCGGGTCTTTTAATGCATCCAGACATTCTTTATAAGGATGTACTGCTGCCTCAGATGATCCGGATGAATCTCTGGAATCTTTGCCTTTATTAAAAAAGTGTCTAATTTTGCCTGGCCCAACCTCCGAATGAAAGCTTTCCAAAACTGCTGAAATCGTCAAAAGCGATCGTGCAGTCATCTTCATCCATATTTTCTTCTGCTGAATCGACAGATTCTAAAGTTTCCGTTTCTTTTCGTACTATAGTGCCGCCAGGTATTTCAACAGCTTTTTCCGATACAGATACATTATCTTCAGAAATGATTTCAGGCTTTTCGGCTTCCATAGCAATTATTTTTTCAGCCTCCACAGGCTCTTCCTTATCAGGTACACAAGGTACAAAAGCATCTGATTCATCAAATGGAACCGGGTTATAGGATGCACCGATAAAACTGTCCATTTCCTCTTCAGTCTCGGAATTGCAATTTAAAGGATCATCTTCCTTCTCTTTTGTTGCATTCTCTGTTTCTTCCGGTATTTTGTTATAGGCAATCCCGCTTCGGAGCAATGATATCTCCTGCTCCAATGCTTCAATACGTTTTTCTAACAGGTTTTCTTCCTGCTTTTGATTTACAAGCTTAAGAATTGCAATCTGAGCTGCAAAATCAAGGGAATAACCTGCATTTGTGGAAAGTACAGCCGTAATTTCCCGTATATGGTTAATTGCCGTCTTAGAATCAATTACATCTGCAAGAGTCCGGATATTGTCCCGGTATTCTTCCGTCACAGCCATGCTCCGAATATTTAATCCGTTATGGATATTGATTACGTCCATAAGGGTATCAACCATGCTTCGTAACATAGATGCTATATTTTTTCCGGATGATAATACCTCTGAAAGATAAGATACTGCAATTTGCGGATTACCTGCTGCCAAGGCAGCCAAGATGGAAAAGACTGCCTCTTCCGTGGCAATCCCTAACGATGCTGAAACAAGTTCTGCTGTAAGCTGTTCCCCATAGGAAAGCTGCTCAAGTATGCTCAAGGAATCTCTTAAAGACCCTTCTGCTGCTTTCGTAATCATGCACAGCGCATTATCATCATACTTAATCTTTTCTAAATCACAGACTTTTTTTAAGTTATCCAGGATGTCATCGTCCGAGATTGCCCGAAACTCATACTGGGAGCATCGGGACAGGAGCGTAGCAGGAATTTTTCTTCTTTCTGTTGTGCAAAAGATAAAAATGCTGTCCTGCGGTGGATCCTCTACGATTTTTAACAGCTTATTGAAAGCTGCTATGCTCAGCATGTGTACTTCATCCAGAATAAAAACTCTTTTATTGCCAAAAGGCTTATACTGTGCTGATTCGATGATATCCTCAATGTCTGCCACTTTGTTATTGCTTGCTGCGTCAAGTTCCAAAACATCTGTGCTTTTACCGGCATCAATAGACAGACAGCTTTTGCATTTACAACAGGGTCCATCAGGAGTAGGGTTTTCGCAATTGATTGTTTTGGATATGATCTGGGACATTGTTGTTTTACCCGTACCACGTACCCCGAAGAACAGGGATGCTTTGGGAATCTGCCCATTTAAAGCTTTTGTCTGCAGCGTAGTGACAATATGCTTCTGGCCCACTATTTGAGAAAAACGAGTGGGTCTGTATTTGTTGAATAAAGATATTTTATTGTTCATGATTGTTCTCCTTTTCTTTATGAATGAAAGATAATTGATTGCATATGCTTGCTATCATGTAAAAAAAGTCGTTTTTGGTAAAAATGATGCCTTCCGTCATACTCAAACTGCGTCCTGTATCAGAAATTTTGGCAATTTCAAGATATCTGTCAGGACTTTTAATTTGTGGATTAAAAAAACTCTTGCAGTCCAGCCATAAGCTCATGTACCAGTCGGTTATTAATTTTTCCATAAAAGAAAATAAATCCGGTACGTAAGGTCTGTAAGCCTGGGAATAAGCATTTTCGTCTTTTTCCTTCACAAGTGACAAAGCTGTAAGCAGCTCTTTACCATCTGCCGATTCCATAGCATGAAGCACTTTGACATAAATCGGAATTTGCTCCTGCATTTCTTCTACCAGTCCCAAACAGCCGGAAGTCATGTAGAACAACAGCATGCCGTTTTGGGTTTCAGGTACTTTTTTCAGAAACTCTTTCTTATCAAAGGGATGTATGAAAATGGAATGAGTCCGTGATTTTATAGTAGGTAGCACATCTGTCCCATCATACACGGTTCCAATTACACACAGATCAGCATTACTTTCAATATTTTTCAATAGTTTGTTTTGGGACTCTTCCGTAATGGCGCCCATGTTTTCAATTACCAGTACCTTTTGGGGACTGATAATCGGAGGTTTGTTGCAGAAATCTAACATCTGTTCTATATCCTCCACAACATAAGCAGGCTTATTGTAAACAGCCAGATCGGGATGCGAAGAATGATTTGTCTGGCAGCTCCTGCAGGTGCAGCCAGCCGCCGCCTTGCCGTAAATGCAAAGTGTTTCATTGGCAAAGGAATGAGCAGCGGTATTAACCCCGCTGCCCCGCTTCCCATAAAATATTTTTGACATGCTCATATCAGCCTGCCTCCTTTCCTTGTTGTATTCTGTTAATGGCATCCTCTGATGCATATCGGTTTAATTTTGTAGAAAAACCATAAGGATTTGAACTGTCTGCTAATGTCTGCAGTTCGTTATCAAATCTGTCCATACTGCAATATGTCCTGTATATGCCGCCTAACAGTATTGCTTCTATGCAGCATCCTTTTACACCTGCACCATATTCGTTGCATTGTGCGACGACACCTAACAGTAAGGACAATTCTGCATCAGACAGGACCAGATTGTTGCTGTAAACGTAATATAATATCATATTCTGTTCGCAGCTTGCAAAGCCCTGGTTGACACCTGTGGTAGTTTTCAAATGAGGTTGTTCCGGCGAAAAATAGACCAGATTGCCTGCTAAATGTAATAAGGAACCTGTAATCAACAGGTCCCAGTTAATTGGCGCCGTATAAACTCCGTTGCCAAGCTTCGTATAATGATTAGCCATTGCAACAGCCATTGTAGTGAGATTGGCAGTAGCAGCCAGCATTCCTCCGCCCAGAGAACATTGCCGGGTATGTGTAGCGGGCATCGTCCTCATGAGTTTCAGATTTTCTTTTGAGAAGTACAGATTAAGCAGATCCCGGTATCCCTGTGCTCTTACACAAGAGGCATATTTACGGATGGTTTCAATGTAGCCATTTAGTAATTCCGGTGCTATACACACATATAGATCTGCCAGATCCTTCGGAGAGGTATTTTCTGCTTTCTCTATTCTTTTGATTTTTACCTGCAGTTTATTGTTTTCGGGAAGGTAAATTCCGTCCACAAGAGCAGGAGCCTTTGCAAAGGCACAAATTTCCTCATAGGAATACAAGCGTGCCGAGACATATGCCGGCAGCTGTGTATCCTTATCGCACAACATAAAGGAAATTCTGTCTTTATGCTGTGTTATCTTCTCTATCCGGCAAAGCTGTCCGGACATGATATTTCCGCTTGCATAATCTTTAAGATTCATGCGATCATCTCCTTTTCCTGTTTGACTTTGGGCGCTGATTCTTTTAAGCCCGCCATGCATGGCAGATTTAAAAAGTAATCACATACCTTTCTGACAAACTTTTTTTCTTGAGGATATGCAAAGGTCTTCTTTTCCATATCCTTGATTAATGAATTGTCCAGTTTTACATAAGATGCAATAAAGATCTCAAAGCACCTTGCAAAAACCTCTTTCTCCTTCTTGAAATAAGAAATATTATATTTGCAAGAGGAATGAAGCTTTTTATACAATGTTTCTTCCTGCCGGCACGTTTCTTCCAGCTGGTAAACATATTGGTCATATATCGGCTTAAATTCCTTATGACGCAGATCTGACAGATTTCCATTTTCGTAGTCAAGCATATGTCCAAATTCGTGGACAAAGCTGCCTGGAGAATGAATATCTATACAGAGACATTTATAAAACGGGTAATAAAGACCGGAGGCCCTGCTTTTACCCAGCCTGCGGAAACGCAGGGAAATAAGTTTTAAATCCTGATTCGGAAAATATCTTGTTACAAAGTCCAGAATCTGATGGGAAACGGTATCAATAGCTTCTATATCACACATTTCATCAAATTCAATATAACCAAACCTTTTGTTTAAGATACTTGATTCCATCATAGCCAGAATGTTTTTGGGAATATTCTTTTTAGTCTCAAAAGACCGTGCCATAGTGCCTTGCATTTCCCGTTCAGCTTTTCTTTTCCGTTCAATCTCTTTGTTTGATAATGAGCTTTCAGCAGAAAATAAGCCGCAAAGCACCTTGTCATAAACAGTAGCACAATGACTAAAGGTATCAAATAATGGTAAAATGACACCCAGAAATTCCGTACGATAGAATCTTGAGTAGCTAAAGAGCTTGTGAATCTCGGATGAATCCAGCTTATCTACATTTAATACAAAGTGCACCCAAAGCTGCGATTGTGTGACCATTACCGGCCAGTCCTTATGCGAGGACCGACGTACAAGGTCTTTGACTTTGTTTATAAGGTCATATTTGGAATAACCATGCAGGGTCATAATCTCCTGCTCTTTTTCCGGATAGCGCTCTTTTAAAAATGCAAAAAGTTCCTTTTCCCCGCTGAATACAGAAATCAGCCTGCAGTTGGAAGCCTGCACCAGCGATGCCAAATGGTCATCTAAAGATTCGGACATGTAAAGAAAGGTTTTATTTTCTATCTTTTTCAAAACGCCCGTATCACTCTTCATTATGTTCGCCACGTAATCTTTATAAACTGCCGATGAAAGAAAGTCGTCAGTCTGCAAACGGTCCCGGATTGTGTCGATTACAAATAGTAATGCGATCAGCATACCAAAATCAACCACTTTAATTCTGCTTTCATACGTAAAATAAGAATTAGATCTCATTTCCGGATGAGTTTCCATCTTTGAGCCGACAAAGATTTCATGGGCATCCATGTTCTCCATGAAAAAATAAAGGACTTCATCGCCGGTTTTTATTTTTTTCTTTCCTAAAAGCCCTCTTATGGATAGCTTTTCCGCTAAAGTACGTGCCCTGTCAGGTTCATTGGCTGTTAATTCTTCATAAGTATAAAGGTTCCAGCGATGATGGGGGGTCAATTGTTTCAATCGCTTGATTGCATCACAATCAAACCCATTAATCTGCCTGATGATAGGGCGGATGACTGAAATAGCTATCTTTCTGGTCAGAGGATATAATTCCCCGTGCCAATTAAATTCCCAGCTGTCAGAAAGAATTTCACTGAAATCCAGGGAGAATATTTTTTCCTGTAAATCAGGAATCTCCCTATATTTAGGCAAGGAATCCTTTGCCATGGTCATTAGACGGATTCCGAGGTCAACGTAAGTCTCCTTTTCAGGTTTTTGTGTTGTATCGGTATTTATCCTGCATTGACAATTATTTTCTTGGTATGAACGCAGTAAAGATTCCATTTCTGCAGAAAAATTTAATTGTCCCGGTATGAGTCTTTTTCTTGACATATTAACATCTCCTTTTCCTTTTTGGCACAAAAAAAACACCAGTCAAAACTGATGTTTACGTGCGTTTTTATACTATTTATCTAAATATTTATCTAAAAATAGTCTTTTCATATCTCCTTTCCATAATCATAACCCATTAAAATGGGAATTACCAGAATGTCAAGCCTAAGCATGATTCAACAAGATATAACTAAACTATTATAAATAAATTATAAGATATGCGCATGTTTTGTGCAACAAAAAAATAAAAAGGCCCAGTGGAAATACTGAGCCTTTTTAGATAAAGCGAAAACCACATCATAACCGGTTTTCATCAAAAATAATATGTTCATAATGTTATTTCCTTGAGGCGTGGACATAAAGCTAACCCACCATCGATTTCGGGGAATCTCCGGTATGCGTTTCTATGTATACAGTCCTCTCTTTCACATTCCGTACAATCACATTTGATAAATTCTTCAAATGTCATGGACCAATGTCGTTTTTCTAATTCTTCTCTTGTCATCATGGCTAAATCCTCCACGTATTATCAATTATTCCGGGATTCTCCGCGAGAATTGATTCTTTATTTTCTGTTGGGAAAAAGTGATTTTCCAGCTTTTCAGCTACTATTAGCTCCGAAACTTTATTCCGATGCAGTTCTCTACCCAGAAGAATTTCAGCAGCTTTTTCGTAGGATATCCGGTCCAAAATTGTATAGCAGCTATTTTTCCGAATATATAACAGCTCTTCCTGTGCTGTCGGAGGAGAATATATCTCCACTAAAGCATCCTTGACAATCTTACGTGCTGTCTGGATATCATACATCGTTCCAATGTTTTGCGCATCGAAGAAATTTCCCACATCATTACTATAAGACTTTACCCTGTGATTCCATTCTTCAATAACACAAGGCGAATCGGTACATTTGTACTCGATCCACTCTACCCCGCATACATCATGTTTGCAGGTTACTTTTGTAAACTGATACTCGTGGCCAAGGTAGCTAAATGTCGTTCCGGGAATCGGTTCATACTTTATTTCTTTTCCGGATCTTGTTCCATACAGCCAATTTTCGTCATACCCGTTCATTTCCTCAATTGCTTCTTTATAAATGTCAGGGTCTTTAAATGATAAAAGCCACTGATTGATACTCAGTGTGGTTTCTCCAGATTTTACCTCTGATATGAAATCTTTATCATAATCTTCAGTATTGTGTAGAATGTTGCCCGTTACTTTATTCCACTCTGCTTTAATAACCTCTTCCAAGGTGGGAAGAGGATTTTTGTCAGCGTTGGAATATCTGCAGCATTCATTCCCTTTTTCGTCACACAAAATGAACACCACATCATTGGGAACATCGTGATCCCGTTCACAATATCCCAGCGGGTCGGATACATAGACCCAAAGTCCTGCATTGAGATACATGTATCTGCCATAATATTGAGGCTTACCTTTTTCTGGGTCAATAACTTTCCACAATTCTACATAATTATCATCTTCTGAACGGTAAATTCTCACTTTTATTTCTTTCATATTTCGTCTCCTTCCTAAACATATACAGGAGCAATACCACGTTGTATATTCTCGCCCCGAAAACATTTTCCGCAGTATTTCCACGTATTTTCTGTAACACGTCTGAATGTGGCATAAACGTCACGGGTCCTGCCATTTTCATCAATTCTATGGTCAGCAGGTTCTCCCAATTGTGTGCAATCAGTTCTCATGCAAGCCGGAGGCAAAGCATCGACAATGTCACTAACGATTTCCTCTTCGACCAGATCGCCTAATTGCAGACAGTCAATACCGTAATACCAATCGGCATTATATACCTGTTTATTGTTATAAATCCGGCACTCTTTTAAAGCTACCCCTTCAAAGATGGCAGGACGGATATAAAGATTATGTTCTTTCATCCAAGGCTCCTTTTCCTTGTTTTTTTTGTAGCTCTCGGCAATTTGCCGTTCTGGAAAAACCATGTGATTACCTGCACACAAAGTATAACCATTGTAGTCATAGACGACCTCATACCCTTCTTTGGTAATCCAATTAGGAATATCAACCTCTGTTAAATATTCCCTTTTTATATTCCACTCATAGGCTATGCAGTCGTCATTGTCTACCGGTTCGCCGATCGTTTTGTCCCGATAGCCTGCGCATTCCGCCTTACCCTTTTCCGTCAAGACAAAATGTTTTCCTTTGTCGGCTTTGTAATAGCCTTGACTTGTTAATTCCATATATTTCCCTCCAGTCAATTGTATAAGGACGGCACAAAGGCCGTCCTTATAAATAAAATACGCTCAAAGCTTTTAGCCCTGAACGCTTTTTAACTCCTGTTCCTTGTTAAGATAATATGATGATTTATACTGCAATATCATCCAGCAGCTTTTTATTGGTATTCGTAACAAGAATAACCTTATCAGCAGCCCTGTCATAGCGGTATACCTGGTTTGATAAACGTTCTGTAGGTTTAACGCACGATTTATTGATATCGTGAACCATTTCAGCCAGCTCCTCTGCTTTTTCATTCTGATTCAATGCCGGTATTGCAATGACCTCGTGTACCGATGACGGCAGGATATAAAGATCCGAATCAAGGATAGATGATAAGACGGATAAAGCAGTATTATCCAACATAGCTGCGGCACCGTTTAATCCGTCTTTATTTGATAAAACCCACATAGTTTTAGAAATATTTTTATCCTGTCCAGAAGGGATATCTTCGTAATCTCCCATTATAGAACGAATAATATCTTCTATGGTTCTTGTTACGGTAGGGTATATCCTGCAGGTGTTTTCTTTAGCGAGTTCATACAACCCTTCTTCTGAAATCCCCAGCCGTTGTGCCAGCATATTGGTAATCGGCATGCTTTCCTTGTAGTCATAATTTCTTTCATCTATCCAGGAGTAAACTATGGACAGATCAAGGAAAGAGCGATGGGGGGCATTTTCCAGCAGCCTGCTGTTTTGGGCAGTGTTGACAAGCTGGTATACAATCTGATCCTTGACTGTTTCTAAGTTTAAGTCAGGAACGTATATTTCCCGATAAAGAGTATCGATCAAATTTAACACAGTCGTCTTCATTGTACCCTCAAAGTCCTCTGTTTCGATATAATCCTGATACATCTGGTCAATATAGATGGTGGGAGATATTCTATATTTGGAGGTTTTCAATTTTGACTTGCTGTCAATATACAGTGCATCAAAAGACATATTAACTTTTTGCACAATCCCGCTTTTAACAGTCAAATCCTCCTTATAATCCTCCGGAATAAACTCCTGTATTCTATTTTCGGTCTCTCTCTTAAATTCTTTGTATTTCATCATAAAAACTACTTCCTTTCCTTATTTAAATTGTGTTTTATGTAAAACTTTTTATTATTACCCTTGTTAAAATAATTGTTACAGATCAATGATCAGTAATTTCTTATTGTAAGATTTGCCATCAAAGCTGAATGATAACTCTTCAACGCTTTTTAAAATCCAGGTTATATCTTCATCTGATAAACCGGTTGAATTACCACAGCTATCCGGCATGCCTTCAATCATGATATTCCCACAAAAGGCTATGCTGCCGTCTGCATAAACTGCAGTTGGTATGGGATCATCAATCATCAAGCTTTCATCATCACAAACGATTGTGAAATGATGTTCAGCTATACTACGATGAACCATGTCTATCGTATGGCATTTTAAAAGGGAGTAATAGTTTTCCAAAGTGCTTTCAATGTCTAAAACTGAAAGATTCCCTTCTGTGTCTAATAAAATAGTTTTCATAAAATGTCATCTCCTTTTCTTGTTTGAGTTACGGGTTTATTTTCGACTCTCCGTAATTTTGTGCCTGCTGCCCGCTTAGCAAAAAGCATTATGTTTGGCAGCATATTTCAATGCGTCGGATACATTATCAAGGGAGCTCTGCTGTTCTTTTTTGAAATATGGAAAAATCTCTTTTTCCCTAAAACTGAAATAGGTGGATTCTCCAAGGATAATGTGATCATAAAGGGGTATGTCCACTAAATCATAAGCTTTTACCAGCTCATCTGTTAAAGTGATATCCGCTCTGCTTGGTTTTGGAATGCCTGACGGATGAGTATGAAGAAATACAACGCCGGAGCAACCGCTTAAAATAGATGCTCTGAGACATTCCCGAACAGAAAAACAACAGCAGTTAATGCCGCCGGTTGCAATATGAGTAAAAGAGATAGGCGTAAGCTGACTGTTTAAGTTTAATAACAAAGCAACTTCCCTATCCCATTCTTCATAGGTGTTTTTGAAAAAATGATAAACACTTTCTGAATCTTTTAATTCGATATCCGACACCCAGCGTTTGTCCTTTACTAATCGGACAGATACTTCATCAATACCGTATTTTTCCATCTTTTGTACACGCTCCTTTCATGGGCATGAAGCAAGATGCGCTTCCTCAGCCTTTTTCAGGGTTTCCTGCATTAGAGGATTTTTCGACATTTCTTTGATGCTTACAGGACAGTCCTGCAGGGCATCGTCAAGATTGTAGCTAATGAAAAATCCATGGTCCTCCATTTCGCTGCGGAACATATCATACAGACAATCCGGATCATCTAATGCTTTCAGAACTTCGTCCTTGTGCCTGAGCATCATGGAAACATAAGCATCCCTGTCTTTCTTGAGGATATAACCGCCTCTGGTTACGCCGATGAGATCTTTTTTTACCGCTTTTCTTTTTTTCAGTTCTTTTAAAAGCTGTTTCTTTGAAAATGCAAATAAAATAGGGAACTCATTTACTTCCTTTTGCTGCTTAGCACGTAGTGCTCTGTAGCGATTCATATAATCATCTCCTTTCCTTTTGGGCACAAAAAAAACACCAGTATAAATACTGATGTTGAATTTGTACGTTACTATTAAATTTTTAATAGTTAAATTATCTCCTTTCCATCTTCCATACCTAATAATATAGGATTTTTCAGACTATCATGTCTAAACATGATTCCACAAAAAGAATATAACAAACTATTATGCTTTAATAATAGCATTGCCATGTGTCTTTTGCAAGTGTATAATATGCTATCTTAAAATACATGGATAATTACAAGAACTGCAAATAGACAGAGAAGAGCTATCCTCTACCATAAATAGGGGATAGCCTGTTGTCTTGTAACATATTGTTATAATTCATCAAGTTTTTGTCTGTGGTAATTGGATGTTCTAATATTTCTGTTACATTTTACGTTAATAATAAACGATTCACAGCGCACTTTTAAGTGAAAAATTTGGAAAATGGGGATGTTTCTAAATCCTTATTTTTTTATATTTAAAATTTATTTTTCCTATCGCCATATTCATGCCCAGAAGGTTTGCCAACACCATCATTAAGTGGAACTACAAAATGATCATGGTCATCCGTCTTAACATTTCCATAAAAATCGACTAAATACCGATTGCCCTTCTTATCCTCAACAACCTTTGTATAACCATCATCGTACTCATGTAACACTTTCAATTCTTCGCCAGTAACTGGATTTTTTACAGTTGCCAATGATTCCACCTCCACATTTTATTTGTATATAGCATATTACAATTATTTTAATAAAACAAGAATTTAATTGCAAAATATCAGTTTATATTGTCTTGATTTTTTATTTTATTTTTTTTCTTATGTTAATTATTCAAAATGATTCTTAGTTCATCTATAATTTGCGTTATTGGTGTCTCTTCCGTTGCAAGAATTACTTCAAATTCCGGATTATTTTCCACAAGATTTGTTTTCTTGTTATTGTAATCCCGAGTGCTATTGCATACATCAATTATGATATCCTTTCCCCGCAGTCTCTCTACCAGGATTGTCGGGATTAAGCTGCCATAATACTCCAGTGCGTGATAAGGTCTTTTGAATAAGATATGTTCTCCGGCTAAGACATCAATCAGATAAGATACATATTCTGATTCAGCATAGAGTCCGTTTGATGAAGTCCTGAAAATGCACCCTTTTAACAGGGTTATCCAGTCGCCGGGCTTCTGCTGCCCCGGAAAAGGATTGTCGTGTCTGACATATCCGGAAAGAATCATACCTCTTAGATCGGTCTTTTCGTCAAAATCTTCTGTCATTTTAAGATACTGCTCTGTTAAAACTCTCACAGTAGCTCTTTGGGGGCTGAATTGAGAAGCCATTTTTAATGTTATATATTGGTATTTCTTGCTTTTTTCAACAGGAGACACTCTATCAATTATCGCATATATAAAGAATCTGGAAGTATAAGGAGCCTGGAAAAAGATATCTGACCTATAACAGATTTCATGCAGCATAAACCTTTTTTTGCCATTCTGGATGGCGATTTCATTTGTTACACCGAAAAACAGGCGATTGAAATGGTAGGTATCTTTGTATTCCCATGATGGAGCCGTATTTTGCTTATTGGCTTCTGCAATCTGTTTTTTTATTGAAAAAGTCTGCTTCTCCCATGCAAATTTGTTGATCGTTGAGACCATCAAAAGTAAAGCTGCTCTTTTTTTACTCGGATCAGGTTCAGATGTGGTCGAGGTTGTAGTTGTGCCGCCACTTGTATTGCCGCTGGGTATTGCTACATTGAAACATAAATTATTATCATCTATTCTTATTCCTGTTTCGTTTTCCACTATGTAGGATGCATATTTCTCCGACTTTGGACAGGAGTTTTTGTGTAAGTCCTGTTTGCCGTTATTTTTCACTCTTATTACCCGGTTTTTTGTTATTATCAGTTCAAGGTCATTTTCTGCACTGCAGGCACAATATAAGCGTACTCTCCCACTCTCTGTTTCTTTCCGGAGCCGATCTTTTTCGTCATCGCTTTTATTGTTATATTCCAGGTATGACGTCAGATCCCATGTTTCGTCATGATATACTCTCCTGAAATATCCAATTTTAATATTTTCCATGATAATTCTCCTCCTTTTTTGTATAATCAAAGAAGCCTTATGACAAAGGCTTCTTTAAAAGTTTTATTTATCTATATACTGAAACCGATTCCCCTGTATCAGCATATCATCTGCCCCTTTTCCAAAGGCAGGGTTCCACTCTCCGATCAGAGTGGATACGCCGTTTTCTTTGCACATCTGTATGGCATTACTTTCTGATGCTAACACTGTTTCATTTACCCTTTTGTCCGCATCATAAACAATAACCATATACTGCATTCCCTTTTCGATCAGGAATTGTACCATGCTCTTATCAGACTGGTTTTCCTCTTCAAAGAGTTTACTGTAGGTCTGTACGCCTGGAAGCGCTACAACTGGGCACCGCAGGATTTCATTTAATACCATTGCCTTTTTTTCGCCTTCTGTGACATAAACAAAACGAAAATCGTCGCCGGCTCTGGAATATAAGGATATCTGGCTGCCACTCCTTGTTCCTTCTGAATAATGATTGTATACAATGTATTCTGTGGCAGTCTCTTTTTTGCGGTCCGACCGGGATGAAAAATTTTTATATTTTCCATCTATTTTTCCTTCAATTCCTTCAGGGTATCCTTTTGGCCCTATTTTTACCATATAGATGTCCTTTTGTTTTGACCATACGGTTTCCTTGATAGTGTCTGATAAATAGAACCATTCTCCTGTCCTAAAGTCAAAGGAATAGGTGCCGTTTATAACATGACTTTTTTTGCCGTTTTTATATTCGTAAATATAGTTGCCTGCATCATCTTTGGCATACTTATCTATCCTGGGATGTTCGTCCCCGATCCGCAGGCGGTATATATTACCTTTTGAATCGTATACAGGATAAACGATTCCGCTGAGAGCAGACATTTCCCATCTTCCATCCTTCCCCATATAGAATCCAGGGACTCCGCGTAAAGAATGGAATCTCTTAACCAGCTGATCGATTAATTCCCTTCTGGTAGGATTGGCAAGCGTCTGACGGCTGTTATGTCTTGCGGCATCAGTCATGGGCAGGGATTTGACGGTCCATCTGGTTAATATTTTTTCTCCCAGATTAGGGTCTATTCCTGCATTCCATTCATCTAACAGTGCTTTTTTGTGGTTTGGCTCCAATACAAGCATATCCAGTAGATAACTATAAATCTGGTGCAGCTGGCTGTTTTTCAGCGGCTCAATTTCGTCAATTACCCGCCAGCCTTTTCTTTCTGGCACTTCAACAGGATTCTGTGGCTTTGATGTGCGTTTTTTTGAACCGTAATCAATCCAGTTTGGATTAGTCATACGCTGCTCCTCCATCCAGCGCCTTTTATTTTGCTCCATCTGGGTAGCCGATTCATAAGCACCGTAATTACCCTGGGTAACACGTTTCAAGATGTATTTTTCTGCTCCGACATACACTTCTGCTGCTCTCTCATGGCTGCAATAATGTATCAGTCCATCTTGCCCGTGATCCCCGTAATAGCAATGATCTGTCCGGCCGCATATGATACACGGTTCTCTTTTGGTACATGGATGCGAAATGTATCCTTTTCCCATATTACTCACCTCCCATTCTTTATTTAATCGTTCAATTGAGAGGCAGGCTACTTGCCTTTTCTTGCTTTAAAAGCAAAAAAAGCATATTCCTGTATAGGAAAATGCTTACAACCACCGCTAACGGTGTACCTAACAAATTGAACACAACTTTTTATGTATTTATTATAACATTTATCTTTTTTTTTTCAAGGTTTATTTTCAAGTGGGTGTATTGTAAATGACAAAATGTTTTAATACATTTTGACCATTTACATTTTGCTATGATTATCTTCTGCCATTTTATATACATTTATAATACATTTTCTATAAAATGTATTGTGTATGTATATTTTGGTGTAATTACATTTGATATATTTACTAAATTATTGTATAATACTTATATTAATATGAAAGAGGCGGTGTCAAATGTCGGAAATGGAAAATTTTAATGACCATGATGTTGATTCTGAAAATCAATACAGCGTGCAGGTAACAATTGATCCTCCTGATGTTTTTGTGCCATGTGATCATGCGGATGATCTGGAAGGCCCTTTTTATAAAACACAGTATGTTGCAGATAAGGTTGGCGTTGACAGGCAGACTGTTATCAACTATGCTAACTTATTTGAGGATGTTTTGGCAATCAGGCGAAAACCGTCAGGGGATCGTGAATATACTGAAGAGTCCATACGTCAGATTTCTTTTTTGATTAATGATAAAAAGACCAGCGGCCGTACTCTCACGCAAGAGGCTGATTATATAAAGAGCCGGTACGGGAAACAAGAATTTAGTCTTGCTGCAGGAGGTGTTCGTGCTCTTGAACAGTTTTTCGATGAAATGAAGGATGCTCTGTTGAACGAGCAGAAATCTATGTTTGAAGAACTGCTCTCTTCTAATAAGCTGCTTATTGAAAAACAGAACCAGGCAGATGAAAAAATATTGGTCCGTTTGGATGAACAGGCAGAAAGGTATGAAAAAGTGATTGAATCCCAGCAGGATGAGATCATAGCCCTTAAAAAGCAACTGGATGAAAAGAATGCATTGCTTACAGAAGAGAAAGAAAAGAATGAGAAAAAAGGTTTATTTGGTTGGTTGAAAAAATAATTTTACTTTTTTATGAGCGGCTCTGTACCGCTCTTTTTTTATTGATTTAATTTTATTTTATTTTTCTTATTGATTATTGCCCTTAAATGTAAATTACATTTTTATTTTCTGTAATTACATTTTTTATTTGTGTTTTTTAAATGCTGTAAATGTATGTAAAAATGTAAATTACATATGTTTATAAAATGTCAAATACATTTCGAGCCTGCTTGCTAGTGTGTTTTAAATGTAAAAATGTAAATTACACTATTGCGACAATGTGCCGCAAAATGTAATATACATTTTTACACTTCAAAGCAATGTATTATAAATCAACAAATGTATATTTACACGCTTTATAGCAAAAGGAAAAATGTAAAATAAATAGAGTAAATGTAATTTTTATAATGTAAAATAGATTAGTAGTCTCAAAATAGTGTTAAAACAATGTTAAAATGGTCTTAAAATAGATTCTAAATACATTCTAATATGATGGAATAATAGAGAAATAGGGTATAATATAGTAACTAAATAGTGGATAAATAAGTTCTAATTTAGTGTACTAATAGTGAAAAATGGATTCCATTTATAAATCAAAATGTAAAAAAAATAGGGTAAATGTAATTGACTATAAGGAAAATATAAGTTATACTGTACAAAAATATTATGTAAATTATTATAGGAGGCGAATAAATTGAAAAAGTATGAAAAACAGATCCTCATATCAGTTGATCCCGGATATGACGGAACAAAGGTAACAGTAAACGGCGAGCGGTTCGATTTCCCCAAGGAGACAGTTAAAAAGGTTGGAAATGAATATGAACAGCTGGATACCCTGGATGGCATCTATGAGTTAGAGATGAATGGGGAAACTTATCTGTGCGGACCCAATATCAAGGTCCTTGTTGACGAGAATAGTGATTTCCACAAACGTCTGGGTAAATCGGCAGAGCAGGACAGCAACTATTCTTACTTTGCAACAAAGGAGTTTGCGGCAAACTGCATGACTGCGATTTCCATGGCATTGATCAAAGCGGCAGACAAAGGCATTTGCAGCAGTAAAAAGGTAAAAGATGCATATTCCCTGGATGTTGACAGTGATAACCTTTATATTGTAGTCGAACTGCCTCATGAAGCAATGGAGCGTATGGCAGCTTCTGTAGTCAATGAACTGGTCGGGACACATAAATTGCATCTTAAAGCCGATGTGGTTGACGGTAATAAAGATTATAATGTCTCATTTGAGATAGGAGAAAACAAATTACTCGTTATGTCCCAGGTTATTGCCGCATTAGTGGGATATATGACGGATGAAGAGGGAAATGAAATAGATGCCCTGCAGGATCTTTACCCGACACTGGTAATTGACGGCGGATATTATACTGTCGGAGATTTTTCCATTTCCAAAACACAGGCAATACTCAATGCCGCATCCAAAACGGATTTTGGCATGCTTGCAATCCATGAGAGGACTGCTGCCCGGATCAACGATGAATTAGGGACCAAATACCAGGGATATGACATGGACCATTTGTTTGAAGAGGAAGAGGGCATTGTCGTAATCCCTAAAACGGTTTCTAAATCGGGCAAAAACGAATCGGTAGACGTGACTACTATTTTGGAAGAGGAAACAGAGAAACTGTTTGCGGAGTATCTGGATTACCTGGAGCAGAAGCATAACTACTTTACAAAGCTTAAACAGATTCTCTTTGCCGGCGGAACCGGAAAGATTTATTATGAATTATTTAAAAAGCATCTTAAAGATTATCCGAATTTAAAGAGCGTACAGCTTGTCACATATGAATTGGATGAAACTACAGTAACTCCAAGGGAGGCTATCAGTGCTGGCGGTTATAAATTGCTGGCAAATAAAGTCATTGGCAGGTGATTGAAGATGACTCACAAACTTACGTTTACAACACGTGACATTCTTTTGCAAAACTTTTTTCTGATGGAAGATAAGGCGCTGCCGATATCATACCTCGTGGAACTGGCAGTAACAAATTACGCCTTGACTGGGAAATATCTTTCTGTGGCGACGGTAACAACGGAAGAGCCTGAAAATTATCTCACAAAGAAAGCGGTTTACTTTAAAAAAGACGGTATTGCATCCCGCTATCTTGATGCACAGAAAAAACAGGGCAAGGCTTATAATGCGGTCATAAAACTAATACTCGAACAGAGTCTGACAATCGGCCGGGAAAACAGAATGCTATCAAAAGCGGAATATCTTGCCCATCGGCAGAAAATAAATGCATATCTGTTAAACGATGGAGAAAAACCTTCACTGGGACTTTATGATTATGCCCATAACCGCAATGTGGAAGAGGGCAGACCGGCGGATGTTGATGTAAAGCGGGAAAACCCGGTTGAAAGGAAATCTGTCACGACAAAGACGATGGATATATCTTCTGAACCAAAGAAGACAAGCCAGAAGCCAAAAAAAAGTGGAAAAGCTGATCTGAGCTTTGCTGATAATTTTGTTTTCGGAAACATTGAATAATAGTGAACCATAGGAAAACAGCCTGTATGGGCTGTTTTTTTATTGGGAAAAATAAACTTGCATTTTGCATGTAATGTAAAGTAAGATTTTTCAAAATAATAATAACAATGCTTATTATATTGAAAAATGCAGGAAACAAGGATATGAAGACAGTAAAGGACGAAAAGCAAAATGAGAACGGCAGGTTGAATGCGATTCCGGAGGAATTCCAGGATACTGTGGCGCAAAAGGAACAGAAAAGCAAAATAAAAATCAAGTCAGAAATCAAATCGGAAAATGACCTTTATAGGCAGATGCAGAAAGCAAAGAAGACCCTGAAGCAAAAAGGCATCAGCATAAACAGCGAGAATATGGCGGCACAGCTTTTAGCACAGGTAGGGGGGAAATTTACTACGGAAAAGCTGTATAGCAGGGCAGAAGAGTATTGTAAAGGGCATCAGAAGGAGTTGGTTATAAAACTTCTGTATTTGCTGATGTACGCAAACTGTGTGATCCTAATCGCAAGATATCTTTACTGTTTTGTAAATCTTGACCGGGTCATCTTAAACAATTCCGGAATTTACATAGGGCTGTCGGTTATCCTTCCCGTGCTGATCTGGATGTATGCCACTACATTGTGGGAATTTAATTTCTTAAACATTAAAAAGCTGTCTTTGATGGTAGTAATCTTTAATGCGGTCTTATCCGTCGTCCAGCTGCTATACACGCTTTCGTGGGATACGCTGGTCACTGCCGTATTTAAGATCCGGATAACGGATGCCATGACCAGGAACATGGTCCTTAACCTTGCAAGGATTGTAGAGATAGCCACAGTGGCAGCGGGCATATTTATTATGTTAAAGCTGTTTAGTCCGTTCTTTCTTGGACAGGAAGCCCAGGAAAAGCTGATGGGCTTTAAATTGAATCATATGATTGATATGCGGAAAAACAAACAGTACAAATATGATTTTACTGCCGTTTATGATTTAAAAACCGGCAGGACAATACGTGTAAAACAGGAAGACAGGCGGACCCATGCGCTTCTTTTGGGTGCATCAGGAACCGGTAAAACTGCCGCAATATTTCTCATACAGATTTTGACGGAAGTGGAGCAGAAGATCAAAAATCTGGAAAAACAGCAGCAGAGTGTGCTGCAGATGATGCAGAAAGGCTGGGTAAAGGTAAAAGAGCCTTTTAAGAGCTTTGGAAAATCCCACTTTGACTGCATAGAGGAAAAGCAGCAGGAATTTGACAATATATTTAAAAACTATGAAGACTGTGGGATTACGGTAGTAGCGCCCAATAATGCTTTGAATGAGAACATTCTAGCACTGACATCCGCAAGGGGAGTGTGGGTAAACAATCTGGATCCCACAAAGAAAAGGCCCACGCATCCTTATGAAAGACTTGTAGGATTAAATCCGTTTTATATGCCGGAGGAATTTTCCAAGATACCTGTTTATGATCTGGAAAAAGAAGAGGAGAGGACCATTTACATTGCGGAAAATGCAAATGTGTTTGCTGATACCCTGACCGCCATCAATGAAATGAAAGCAACGGGCGATCAGTATTTTACGGATGTAAATACAACCGTGACAGTAAATGTGGCCACTCTAGCCATGCTGGATGCCAGCATCAGGGGAAGCCAGATCACGATTCTTGATATTTACAATTATATCAATGACTTTAATTCTTTAAAGCCATTGTGCAAAAGGATAGAGGAGCATTTTGCGGTAAAGATTCCCCAGGCAGAAGTCCCTAAAAAGAAGTCCTCAATTTTCAATGGTTATGGTTACGGGGAATGGGAAAAAGAAAAGGAAGACGCCAAAATAGCCGGGATGTATGATGGGCTGGATGAAAGGACAAAGGAAAATCCTTATACAAAGACACTGCTTACGGTAAAGACCCGTATGGTAAAGGACGGGAAATTGGATGAACATGCGGAGGGGCTTAGGAATCTTTTATCAAAGCTGACACAGGATCCGAGGGTAACAAGGGTGCTTGTCCCCAAAGGGGAAATTGTGGATTTTAACCGCATACTGGCAAACAATGAGATAACACTTGTCAATACTGCGATTGAATTTGGAGACACCACATCCACCTGTTTTGGACAGTTGTTTTTACTTAAATTTAACAACGCCGTCGTAAGCCGCCCGGAGCATACAAGGACTCCTCATTATTTTTACGAGGATGAAACGGCACGGTATCTTGCAAAAACCATTGATACAATGGTCACATTTTATCGGCAGTATAACGTGATCTGCATGTTTGCGCTCCAGGCGATGAGTCAGACGGAAGCGGCACAGCAGACACGTTATCTGAAACAGGTATTTTTGGGCGTTGGGACGATCATTACTTTTGGACGGTCAAATGTGGAAGATTCCAAGCTGATCAGTGACATGGGTGGGCAGGAACGGTATGAAATGGTCCAGAAGACAAAACAGAGATCCTCTCTTTTGTCAGAAAATCCATCATCCAGCACCAGTGAAAGGACTACTCCTGACAGCAAAAACATCATGGATCCACAGGATGTCCGTTTTAGGGATCAGTTGGAAATGACAATTATAACAACAGATGAGGGAAAAGTTATGCAGGCCAGGCTTGCAAAAGGACGTTTTATCAAACCCCAGGAGTTTGCGGTCAGGGAAAAGCTGATTGAGAGAAATAGAAAATGGATGCTTGTATGGGAATCGAAATTTCCAAGAAAAGCCCAGATAGTAACAGTGGACAAAGATGCGGTGCTGCCTTCCGGACAGCAGGAAGATCTGGAAAAGGTGGTGGCTGCGCGGGATGAAAAAATGACCATGACATTAAGAGGCCTCCAGGAGCGTGCTCTTGAAGACAGAGTCAGCCTGCCCGGCGCTCAGCTGCAAAAAATATTGGATACAGATCTTTTCCCGGAAGAATCGGAAGAGCCGGATGAATATATCGGGGAAGAAGAGTACGGTTTTGAAGGAAATGAAGAATATGATGCGGAGTTTCCGGGAGGAACGGAAGAGGAAAAACGACAGGAATATGATGACTATATGAAAAAAATGCGGGAAAAGGCAGAGCAGAAGGGGGCTATATTGTGAATCCGGAAGAGGAAGAAAAGGACCAAAAGATGGTGCAGCTATCCCCGTACAGTTACATTCAGGGAAAGGAATTGAAATTGAATTTCTGCCAGAAAAAGAAAAATGAGGGCGAGCTTTACGGGATTGATGTCGCTGTTATCAGGGTACTGGCAAAATACCGGTTATTAAACAGGTCAAATCTGGAATGTGCGGTGCGTATGCTGCTGCCGGCAAAGTATCAAAAGAAACCAAACTACACAAAAGAAATCAATGGCCTGTATGAGCGGGGGATCCTGTTGCGGTATGCGTATGTGGAAAACGCACAAAGGAGCGGCAGGGAAAATCTTGTCTTATACGGGCTGACGCAGAAAGGATATGATACTGCTGCCAAAAAGGGAATCGAAGTAACGCATAAGCAGACTGACAAAGGAAAGCGCCTTACCACGGCGGCTGCGCTGGAGCTTGCAAGCATTAACCAGTGGCATATAGCTACTCTCTGCAGATATGGGGATATGGTGGAAAATGAATACTACAGCGATATAAGACATGTTAAAGGAGATGTAGGGGTATTTATTCCGTCTCTGATCCGGCTTGCGGACAAAACACTGCTCTTAGGTAACACTGTGACACTGATAGCATTTGCCTATCCAAAGACAAAAGAGGGAGAAGGTGCTTTTTTCAACACGCTCCTTGGTATCAACACATTTACAAGGGAGCGGGAAGATTTCTGCGTACACCCCATGTATGTGGTCATTGTTGACAGTTTTAAAACAATGATGGAAGCCAATGACAATATTTACGCATATGCCCTGTTGCGGAAACTGCAGATATATTACACGCTGGATGTTAATACGGCAGGAACCGGGCATTTAAAATGGGTCTATAAATGCATAAGGGACGTAAACAGCAATGATGTAAAACTGGAAACGGTACATATTATGCGGGATGCGGGAAAAGGAGAATGAAATGGACGAGAAAGAAAACTACAATGATGAAAAAATCAGCCGTCTTGAAGAGGAGCTTCTTGGGGAGAAAAAAGAAAACAGAGTGAACATTGATGCGGTATTAGAAATATTAAAGGGTAAAAAGAGGTTTGTGGCAGCAGGCGTCTTTCTGATACTGTTATCTTTTGCCCTGCCCGGCGTATCCCATAAGCCTGAAGAGACTGAGCATAAAGCGGTCCTGGAAGGTTTTGACTATTTTGCGGCGATTCAGGAAAAAGAAGGCGAGAGTGGAAAAGATACGCTGACAGCAGAAGAAGTGGCAGAACCGGAAGAAGAGCAGGCAGGGCAGCAGGAGGAAAGTGCCGTGTCAGCCGTTTATTATCCGACACAATCCATTATGTCCGCATTTCCGGAGGACAGCCTTGTACAGATAGGGAGCAAAGTGTACAAACTGCCGGTATCCGTCAGCGACCTAGAAGCTGACGGCATCCATGTGGATCAGGTTGGCGCCAAAATACCGAAAGAGGATGTCATATTGGATCAAAAGGACCGCAGCGGCATCATCTCAATTGATGGGAACCGCTATAACGTGGATTTTATGAATACACAGCCCTGCAGTTATCATGACCTTTATGTGGCGGGCATTACGGATGAGGGGAAAAGTGATGCACTGTTGTACGGATTTGCCGGGATCCATGTGGGGAGCAGCGAAGCCCTGCTGCCGGATACCTGGACAGATTTTGAGATCAATGACCTTTCTGCCCTTAATTATTACTGTTACGGAGAAAAGGAAGAGTTCGGCAAGGCAGGCGTTTATGCCTACATAAAGACAAGAGGAGGGGTTGTTGTATCCCTTTACATACGAGATGACCGTTTGGAATAGCCCTCTGACGCACAGAATGCCGTCAAATTTGCCCCAAACGGCGATATAGGCAGAATTAGCCATAAAAGGTCTAAACAGCCTTAACGGGGCTGATATACGTCTGTTGGTTGGACCGTGTTTCTTCATTCCGGGACAGATAAATTTAAAAATTATATAAAAAATATCTGTTCAAATTATTAAAAGTTACAAAAAGTTAAGATTATAATTGCAACTTTTTTAATTTTGTTCTAATATGGAATTAGATAAGAAAAGCATGGATATAGCGCTGAATGAAAAGGATGGTCATTATACACTGATTATTCAGAAAATGCAAAAGTTGAGAAAAAAATGCAACTTTTCAATGCCTAAAAAACGGGTGGAAATGGAGGTTTTAGAATGGAGAACAGAGATTTTATGGAACGGATCATGAAAAATTATAATGCGTTTGTATTCCGGTGTGTCCGCATTACGGAGGAATGTGGGTACGGGATAGTAGACAATATGCCCGGAATGACTGTCAGATGCAGCAAAGACAGGGGCAGACCGAATGGATGCCTTAAAATTTACCGCTGTACGCAGCATGAAAAAAGGATCTACCGGACACTGGAAGAAGGGCACTGCTATCTGTGCCTGATCGATGCCATGAAAGAGGGCTGCATAAATGCTGCACCGCTGTATGAAATATATAGTGACTGTTACGGGAAGACGACAGCCAGGACAGAAATAAGCGTATTGGAAAGCACGGTAGAGGAAATCTTCATGGCAGCAGGAGGCAATGAGATGGAAAAGGAAAAGCTTGTGACCCTGCAGCGTGCTTTTGGACTTAAATATATTGCAGGGGTATATGACATAAAAGTGAAAACAGCCTATGGAAACTGGATGTATAACCTGCTGTCAGGAACTCTGATGCATGAAAATTTTTGCGGTCTGCGGAATATGGGGAACAAAGGATTTTATGAGCAGGGATGGCATATCCAGAAAACAAGGGATAACCTGACGGATTTTTACAAGGCATTATCATACATTGTTAATCATGATTTTGGATTTAGGAGAAGCGGAAAGAATGAGTGTGGACAACGCAGTTTATGTACTGCTTGACAAGGCGGGAAAGTGTGTCGTTTATCATGACAGGATGTCAAATCTGGACGGACTGATAACGGACAGGCGTAATCCATGGACAGGCGACAGGGATTTCAGAAAAATTTATTGCAGCATTTACGGCAAAAAAATATACCGGATCGATGTAGCCATGGATAAAGCGGTAAAGATGTTAAATAAACTGGAAGCATGTGAATATGGTATTGTCACGATTCCCCTGGAAGTGCATTTTGATAAGTTAAAACAACAATACCTTGCATATATGCAGACGCTTCTTAACAATTTCAGCGTCGTATTTACGGATGATCAGAGACATGCTGTCAGGCAGCTGGCCGTGACAGGGCTTTTTAAAGACATGCTGATCACGGAGCAGGATGGAGATTTTTGCCGAATATATGCAATAGCGGAGCATTGTTTTTTCGTTTGTGGTAAAAAAAGGGATCGGAAATGGAACAGGGAAGCAGAATCATGGCTTAAAGAGAATGAAGCACTGTTATGCTGATGAAAAAGCAGCAGACCTTATTCAGCCAGCTGCTTTTAATCTTACATATCATCAACTATTTTATCCAAAACACCCAAAGCATAGGGCATGGTTATAATGTCGCTGTTTGGCGTTGTCATGTAATATTCTGAGCATTCGGTGTTTTGTTCCATATTCTCATGCATATATTTGGCAAGCATAGCCAGGGCGCATTTTTCCCGGATAGCCAGTTCTCTGCCGGATTTTGGATCATTACTCTTTAAAGCAAGCATTGATTCTCCTTTCGGTATTATTTACAGGATGAATACATTATAATGAGGCCTGCATGTAAATTTCAATAGCGTAAGAATAAAAAAATTGTCATACGAAAGGAATGATAAAAATGCCAAGATACAGTATTCCGGGACAGATAAGTTTTATGGGGATCAAAAAAAACCCGGATTATATAAAAGATTCTGACTGCACAAAGGATACCCCCATCATACATGGTTTTGCAGACAGTCCGATTTATGGACAAGCTGTAAGGATAAAACCTGCAGTACCAGGCAGATCAGACACGGAGCACATGAAGAACATTAATCTGGACAGCCTGCTGCCTTTGGAAGAATATGACCTGATAGTGGTACTTTTATCCGGTGGAAAAGACAGTATTGCCTGCTATTATAAGCTGTTGGAACTGGGAGTGCCCAAAGAAAAAATGGAATTTTGGCATCACGACATAGACGGCGGTCATCCGGTTCGTCACATGGACTGGCGCTGTACCCAGGAATATGTCAAAGCTTTTGCCCAGACAGAAGGGGTGCCTTTTAGGATATCATGGAGAAAAAATGGATTTTTCGGAGAACTTTACCGCATCGGAGCATCAGAACCAGTAGAATGGGTAGAACCTGAAACCGGGGAACTGATGCAGTGCAGACTTTCAGCTAATTACTTAAAATGCAAGGAGCTGAAAGAACAGAGTGCAGATGAAATGGAGTCATTGTTAAAGCAATATGGCTATCGTTACAAATTTCCTGCAAAAACAGGAGATTTAAGCCGCCGTTGGTGCAGTGCGTATTTGAAAATCATGGTTGCTGATACGGTTATGAGCAATTTAAGCAGCTTGGGTAAGCTGGAAGAAATGGGCGGTAAAAGATTCATGTTTCCTGCAAAAGGAAGTACCCACCAAGGGCGCTGGTGTTCAGGAAGCTTAAAGGCATCTGTACAAGACAGTGTGACTTCTAACCTGGAAAAGACCAGGCAGAATGTAAAAGTTCTTGTAGTGTCTGGAGAACGCCGTGGAGAATCCGCAGGAAGGGCTAAATACAATGAGATGGAAATTCACAGGACAAACGCAGAAAAGAAAGCACACCGTACCGTACATCAGTGGCGTCCAGTTATTGATTATACGGAAAAGGACGTGTGGGAGGTTTTAAAAAGACACAATGTAAATCCTCATCCTTGTTACCGTGCAGGGTGGCCCCGCTGTTCCTGCGCCATGTGCATATTTTCCACACCCCGTCTGTTTGCGGGGATCAGAGACCTTTATCCAGAAGAATTTGAACAGCTGAAACAGGATGAAAAAATACTGGGTTTTACCCTGGATAATAAATGCGATCTGGATACATTTGTGGGTAATGCGAAATCCTGTGTCTGCTACGAAGATAAACAGGCAATACATAGCCTGATAACAGGGGAATTTAAAGCAGAAGACATTTATGTGAAAGGTTCCTGGTGTTATCCTGCCGGAGCATTCCACGGGGCAGAAGGAGGACCTTGCTAGATCGAAGAAGGCAGAACTTTAATTGTATAAGGAGTTGTTGATAATTGAAACAAGTACTTAAATACCCAGGAGCAAAGACCAGATTAGCAGCTTGGATATGTTCATATATCCCTGAACATGATGTTTATGTGGAACCGTTTGCGGGAAGCCTTGCCGTTCTCTTTAATAAACCACGATGCCACATTGAGACAGTAAATGATCTTCACGGGGAAGTAGTAAATTTTTTTGAAGTGCTCAGGGACAATCCGGAACAGCTGATATATCTGATTGAAAATACTCCATATAGTCGGGAGGAATATAACAAATCTTATCAGGAATCAACAGATAATATCGAAAGAGCAAGAAAATTCTGCGTAAGGTGCTGGCAAGGATTTGGATGTGCAAATTTGTATAAGAATGGATTTAAAAGTGGACAGCAAACAAATTCTCCTAATCCGGCAAAGGCATGGGCGGAACTACCAGAAACAATAAAGGCGGCATCAGACCGCTTAAAAGGTGTACAGATAGAGTGTTTACCGGCTTTGGAATTGATAAGCAGATATGATACGGAAGATGTATTTATGTACATAGATCCACCGTATTTACATGGAACCAGAAAGAATTATCTGTACAAATATGAAATGGAAGATTGTGAGCATGAGGAACTTCTGAAAAAGTTGGTAGGACATCCAGGGAAAATTCTTCTATCAGGATACGAAAATGAAATGTACAATGATTATCTTTCTGGTTGGAATAAGGCTTACAAAAGTACAAGAGCGGAAGGTGGTCTGGCCAGAACGGAAGTATTATGGATGAATTACAAGAAAAATGAGCAGATTAGCATGTTTGATTTTATGAATATGTAGTTAAAGTTTTAGAAGGAGCTGAAAAAATGACTAGACAAGAATTTGAAAGTAGGGCAAAGGATAATTATGAAAAAATCTATAAAATGTATTTGGAGGGGATGAACAAGAAAGAGATAGCAAAAAAAGTAGGGTACAGTGAGGGCTATGTAGACTTACTGATTAGAAAGATGAAAGGTTCTTCAGAAAGAAGGGTTATGAGTGATGATGACAAGAAAAAAGTCATAAAATTCCGAAAAGAAGGCAAAACAATAAAAGAAATAGCTACAGAGGTAGGATTTTCAATGTCGGCTGTCCAAAAGTGCCTAAAGGACCATGAGGAAATAAAGGAAGATAAGCAGCCAGAAGAAATGCTTGCCTCATTTGCCATGGCTGACAAAAAGCCACAGACCAGAGTCGCTTACATAAATGGAAAACGCTACAGGGATGTGTCGGAATTTTACTTAGGAGTTTAGACATGAAAGCAATATTTAAGTATCCTGGTAGTAAGTGGACATATCTAACTGGAAAAGGCTCAAAAGAGCCTCTTCCAGCCGTTTAAAGACATGATAATTGAAAATCGATCAAGCAATTGAAAAAACATTAAATAAGAACATGAAAAAATTTCGAATACAGTTTCTTGTGAATGCTTTTTCAAAAATACGTATAAGATCCAAAAGAAAATAAAATAAGCTATGTCCCAAAGTCTGTTTTTCATGCATGGCACCTCCTTTCGTTTTTTCCTTAGAATTAGTATGTAAGATAGAAATTAAAAAAGAGAGAACATGATAAAAAACAAAATAGCCGCATTTTTAAGAACTGGTGTTTTATGGGGAGGAGCGCAAGGACAAAAAGATTACTGAAACAGGAAAGTGAGAATGAACACGGCGTAAAATCCGATTTAACCGCCTTTTGTGCTTAAAGGGTTAAATTGGGCGCTGAACGCCTTAAAATGCAAAATTGAGCCATCTGGATGCTTCATAAGGGCGTTTAAGGAGAATCCATGAGAGGAAAGGAGCAAACATGAGAGAATGGATAAGAAAAATGTCATCCATGCAGCGTGATGAAATATATGTATGGGATGAAATGATAGGAGAGAAGGTGTCTTCGCCGGATGAACTTGCCGCCCTTCAGGAATGGTTAAAGCACTGTTATGAGCTTGCCTACGGCATATTTGAAGATGTCACGCATTATGCCGGAAGAATGGAATTTAAGAAATACTATACATGTTTGCGCATAGAAAAAAAGGATGATAATATAGGAACCAGGACCGTGCGTGTCCTTTTCCCCATAGACTGGATCAAAGAAAATATTAAGACGGACTACGCAAAGTGGCACAGGAATTATTCCCTGGAGGAATCCACGAAGCTGTATGAAAAAGGCAAAATAGAGAACATATTACTGGAAATAAATCATCCTGAATGAGGAATGGAAGATGAATCAGAATCGGATTGATGAAGCTTTAAAGACTAAAAAAATGACTGCAGCGGAATTGTCCCGCCAGACGGGTATTTCTAAATCCTGCATCAGCAGATGGATATCACAATACTGCCAGCCAAGGCAGGAGGCTCTGGAAAAAATTGCAAAGATACTGGATGTTGATGCAAAATGGCTGAGGGGGCTGCCCGTGGATCAGGAAGCGGGCAGGAGTGCGGTACGCTGCCGCAACAGAATAAAAGAGGCTTTGGAAAATAAAGGAATGACTGCAGCTGAATTGTCCAGACAGATGGGCGTTTCAAAGGCCTGCATCAGCAGATGGATATCACAGCAATGGCAGCCGAGGCAGGGAGCTTTGGAAAAAGCAGCAGAGATATTGAGTGTTGATGCAGACTGGCTAAAAGGCTTGCCCGTGGATAGTGAGAGCCACTATCTGATCAGTCAGATTGATGGGGAATTAAGGAGGCATTCAGGAGCGGAAGATACGGAAATGCTTTTAAAAAGAATCAGGCAGTACTTAGTATATTATAATGATGAAAATAATGGTCAGTAAACATGAAAGGATGAAAAAATATGTGGTTTATGGTTATTGCTGTTGTCATATCATTTATCGCAGCAGTGGTTATTTATATAAAAAACAATAAAAGCAAAATAAAAACTTTAATTGAAATGAAAAGGCTGTATAAATTGCTCGAAAAAAAGGCTGCATCTCTCAGCCGGAAGGTTTTGTTCCTCTTCTATAAGATGCTGGAAGCACCGGGAGGAGGATGCCTGACAGATGACAGGGATAAGAAATCGAGGAAATGACGTATTATAAAAAAGTGTGTGGGTTTCGTAATGAAATCCATGCATTTTTTTATTTCATACAGCCAATGCTATTCTGGATAATATGATTTATAAACAGTATTGCAAACATATGTTCGATATGTTAAAATGCCTTTTACAATAAACCGGGGAAAGGAGAGAACGGACGTGGAAAGCATCCTGTGTTTAGATATTCCCATACAGATGATTTCATGTACAGATACAACGGGGAAAATCACGCCTATGAAATTCCGCTTTTGTGACAGGAAAGGCGAGATCATCACGATTACCATAGCCAAGATTCTTTCGACGGATCAGGAACACAGTTCCCTTGGAGCAAGTTTTGTCTGTGAAGCGCCTCTTTATGGTATGCAGAGGACGTTTCATCTGCGTTACAGTTATATTACCCATGAATGGCGTATGTCAAGAATCAGCGGGTAGTATCAGTCATTTTCAAGGCATTCAAACAGGGGGCTTTCCAGTTCCAATATATCATCTATAGGGATAATGGAGCCGTTTTTCATAATAAGTGTATGTCCTGCCTCATCATATTTCTTTACAATGCCCAAAACCTGATGATATGAACCGCCGGCTTTCTTTTCATCGGGGACAAAATATGTGACGGCAATTTCCGGATTTAGTGAAATATGCCCTAAAATGACCTGTAATCGGTCGTTTAATTCCATTTTTCTGCTTTCATCAAGTACGGGCCTTGCATCCGTCAGGCGGGCGGTTTCGGCAATTGCAGCTTCATGTCCCGTTAATGCGGCAAAAGGAGAAAACTGAGCGGCCCTGTCTGTAGCGGACATTCGGGGATGCTTGGTGGATACATGGTGGGGGAGATTGATAATATCGTCATAGTTTCCCATTATGCTTTATGTCCTCCGATCTGATTATTTCTTTCCCTTGTTGTGGCGCCTTCCTCCAGGTTCATTCCCTTCAAAATGGCGTTTTTTCCATATTTTTTCCTTGCGGACAGGATCGCTTCCTGAATCGCACGTTCTTTTCTCTGCTTTTCCTCATCCTCTTTTTTCTGTTTATCCAGCTCATCATAATCTGTAAACAGGTCCAGTTGGACAAAAGAATCATGTTCTTTTTTATGGGCGGCGGATTCGTCGATCAGATGGTTTGCCGTCACATTGATTCTGCGGACCAGCAACTTTTTATTCACAATACGCTCATAAAGCTCCATAATGGCATCCATGATAATCCTTGTGGAAGAAGTCATCTTTCTTAAATTGGCGGTGCCATGGGCGTGTTTGGGAACCCTGCGGCCGTAATGATCCACAGTCACTTCGCCTTTATAGTTATTTCTGATTTCGGGATCTGTAAGATTTTCAATATCATACCCTATGGTAAGGACGATCTGGTCCGTAACCAGTTTCTTTTCTACCAGATCCAGTACAAGAAGGTCCGTCATTTCTTTTACAATGAGTTTTGCCTTGCTGCTGTCATAAGGGCACTGCAGTACCTGGCCGGAACTCAAGCAGTTGGTTTTGGGCCGGTATTGTTTTATAAGGTCAATGGTTGTAGGCTCCCATCCCCATGCATGGTCGATCAGAAGCTCTGCGTTTACGCCGAACAGCTTATAAAGCAGATCCTCGTTATGGAAACATTGACTGCTGCCTATGGAGCATCTTGCGATATCGCCCATGGTAAATATGCCGTTTTCTGAAAGTTTTCTGGCATATCCATGCCCGACCCGCCAGAAATCAGTGATTGGTCTGTGGTCCCACAGAAGTTCCCGATATTGCCTTTCATCCAGTTCTGCGATACGTACCCCGTTTTTGTCCGGCTCCACGTGTTTTGCCACAATGTCCATGGCAACTTTGCATAAATACAGGTTTGTCCCTATCCCGGCCGTAGCTGTGATCCCGGTCGTGGAAAACACATCCTGTATTATCTTCATGGCAAGCTCCCGTGCAGAGAGAGAATAGGTCTTAAGGTAGGCGGTAACATCCATAAATACCTCGTCAATGGAATATACGTGGATGTCTTCAGGAGCCACATATTGCAGATAGGTCTTATAGATCCGGGTGCTGTACTCCATGTAATGGGCCATGCGGGGCGGGGCAATGATGTAGGAAAGGGAAAGTTCAGGATGCTCTTTTAGTTCTTTGGCAAAAAAAGATTCCCCCATAAATCTGTGGCCGGGAGCTGATGATTTCCGCAGTTTGTTTACTTCCTTGACTTTTTGAACCACTTCAAACAGTCTTGCCCTTCCGGAGATTCCAAAGGCTTTTAAGGATGGGGATACCGCAAGACAGATGGTTTTTTCAGTCCTTTTCGCATCTGCCACAACTAAATTTGTATCCATAGGATCAAGCTGCCTTTCCACACACTCCACGGATGCGTAGAAAGATTTTAAGTCAATTGCAATATAGATGTGTTCTTTTTCCATAATCCTTCTGCGCCTCCTTTCAATGTCTTAGGATTCCACGGTTTTATCAATTTAATATTACCATATTGGGGATTGCCAGGACAATAATCCTTATTATGCCATAATTCTAAAAATTATTCTCCTTCTACATACTTTAAAATGTCCCCGGGTGGGCTTTTAGCATTCTGCATATAGTCAATAAGTTCTCCAGGAATACAAGCTTTCCGATTCTTAATTTCCGATATCCGGATAAAAAGGGAAGGTGCAGATTTTATCCTTATGTCTGTAAGCAATCACTTTGAGAAAACATAATTCTTTGCCAAATAAGGAATTTTTTGGTTTGTTATGGTATAATGTTTATGATACTTGAGAGTGTAAATCGATATATGTGGAGGAGAAAATGAAGGATAGATGCCTTGATTGTGACTTATTTAATGAAAAAAAAACTGTTAAATGGAAGTGTATTAAGGAATATAAAGCGAGATATCGGATTAGTGATAAAGGGGAAGTTCAATACTGGGATAACAATAAAAAAGGATGGAAAACTAAAGCAATCAAAAAAGCGACAGAAAAAAATAGATATAATCGTGTTAGCCTCTCAAAATCTGGGAAAAGCGAACTAAAATATGTGCACAGACTAGTGGCAGAAGCTTTTATTGATAATCCAGAAAACAAGAAAACGGTTGATCATATAAATGGGGATAGAACTTGTAATTGTGCTGAAAACTTAGATTGGAAGACACAAAAAGAAAATAATGAAGCCTTTGAGAGTCAAAAAAAGAAGAAATAATTTTAGACGAGATACGAAAATTCCGGTTTGTCGGGAAGTAACACACCAGAAAATAAATTGGAATTTGGTGGATGATAGAGTAATACAAAAATTGATATTGACATGGGATATATTTAAGCTCTGCGGCCAAACAGGGCTATGGGAGGAAAAAGATGGAGGATCTTAACGAACTCAATAGTATACTGGAATTGTTGGAAAAAGACTTAGAAGAAGCTCAGGAGGCTTATGAAATGCCTGGAAACCGGAAAAACAATAAAAAGCTGTATGGGAAAATCAAAAGCATGGAAGAAAGAATAAGTCTGCTTAAACTGCATATTGCGGCGGAAGAGTGCCGGGAATTTGATCATTAGGGATGATAAATGGTAAAAGAGTTCTGGCATACTAAAGTGCCATATAGGAGAATTGTTACCGAAGATACATATTTTCTTGTTTGTTTCAATACCAATGCTCAAAATGGGATTTGTAGTGATTTTAATGACAGAATTACATCAATATTTTATAAAATAGTGTAAAAATTGTTGATTATCAAGCATTTTTGAAGCATTTTCCTTGTAATCAAAAGTTGAATATGATAGTATACTAAGTAAAAATGAATTTTTACCATAGACAATAGGTGCAAGATGGAAACGGACGCATAAGATCAGAAGACGCCTATCGAGGTTTTATACACCCCCTATGTCTTGGGGGGGTTTTGTTTTATTTAAGATAGTTTTGGAGAATTAATAAGTATGCATCAGAATGAAACCAGGCTGACACCAGTATTTAGATACATTATTACCAGTTTGGAAGAGAACGAAAAAATCAATAATAACGAGTACATTTCAGAAATCAAAAAATTTATAGATGCTATAAGAGAGTGTAATGAGGTATTTAATTCTGGGAAAATGCCTGATACGGATGAATTTATTTTGAACGCTACTATATCCTTATTAGAGCAAACAGAAGAAGACAGAGAATCAGCAAAACTCTTTTGGCAGGAAAAAAAAGCGGAAATTGAAAAGCAGCAATGTGAAAATTGCCAGATTTGTAAAAACTGCAGATTATATTTTTGGAATGAATTAGGTTCTGTTTTATTTAAGATAGAGAATCAATATAAATTAGATAAGCCGTATGTTCCGTTAAGAGTATTGCCAGGGAGAATTTACAAACATTTAGTTCCTTCAGCAAATTTGAGGGAAATATATCAGAATAAATCCAGATTTAAAAGAGACAATCTAAAGGATTATATTTTGATTCTGAAAGGCATGAGTTCATCTACACCATCAATTTTAAACAGCGTTTTTGATACGGATGAATTTGATGGTGGCGGATTATACATAAATTATCACGGCATAGGCATTGTGATAGATCCCGGATATCATTTTGTACGGAATTTACACCATCATGGACTTAATGTTTTAGATATTGACCTGGTTATTATTACGCATGAGCATATTGATCATAACAATGATATGCGGTTAATAGATGATCTAAATGCGACAGTATCAAATAACCATAAAATTGTCTGGCTTATGGATGAAGTCTCATATAATGTTGCAAAAATATACCAGAAAAGTGAAACAGGTTTTTCTCAGAAAAGTAATCTTTTAATCAAAATTAAACCACAGAGTGAAAAAAGGTTATGGCTGTCGGATTTTGACGGGGCATTAGAGAAAATAGATAATTTGATGCAGTTTGTTTTTTTTAAGACAGAGCACATTTTTTCTAGGGATAAAGTAGTAAAAGACCATACTTTTGGATGCAGAATTACTTTTTTAGAAGATAGTAGGTGCTTGGTATACACATCAGATACCAGGTATCATTCTGGTATATTAAAAGAATTGAAATATGCAGATATTGTCATAGCAAATATAAGTGGTGTATATGAAGATGATTATATGCTTGTAAAACCTAAAGAGAGGCATTTGGGTTATTATGGTTGTTTTTCTATTTTGAAGGATTGTTACACTCAATATAATCATTCTCCCCAGTTATTCATGATTTCGGAATTTTGGAATGGTCAAAATGATATTAGATATGATGTAGCCAAACAAATGCAGGAGAATATTATTAATATAGGGATAAATGAAACCCGCATTGTTCCGGCAGAAAAGGGTATGTATGTACAAATATCTGATGCGCATTTGAGGTGTAATCAATGTGGAAGGTTTTGTGGAAAATATATTATTAAGAGACCTTCTACTTTATCAGACGTTGTTAAGGTTATATGTTCAGAATGTTATTACGAATGAAGGTAAAAAATGAAAAAAGAACAATTCATTTATGAGCTGATTGATAATTATTTGTATTATGTGAATTTAAATAATATAGTTATGGAAAACTATACTTGTAAAGAACGTACTGCTAAAAGTTTAGATATTGCTATCAAAGAATTAAAGTTATGCTTGGAATTTTACGATAAATTGTATAAGGCTGTAAAATCTGGCAGCATCGATGAGAGAGCTGCCGATGTAAAATTAGAGTTTATTGTTATCTGCCTGAGTAATAAAGTTAAAAATGCCATGATTAAGGAAATCAAAAAGTATTCTGCAAAATATGTTGCCAGTGTTGATGAATTTTTGGAAGAAAATCTGCTATATGATGCAAGGGGAAATGAACGAACTATTTCCCAGAGGACTATGGAACAGTATATGTTAGCATTAAGACAAGAAGAAGAATCAATCATGTGTGGCAAGAATTAGGAGGAAGTAATAGCATGGGAAATGAGGCAAAGCAAATGGCAGAAGTAAAAGAATGGCTTCAAGGCGGTTTTTTTACGCGAGGAGAAAAAAGTAGTAATTTATTTGGAGCTGTCAGTCTGGGCGGAAGAATGGAATTAGAACAAGAGGAAAATGAGTCATTAGGCTGTGTTCCCATAGAAGAAGTAGAAGAGCTTTTAAGAAAATGTGCTTATGAGTTGGGAATAGTTTATGAACAATAATGATTACATTTTTGATTTTTTATTAGAGAAAATCCAAACTGATAGCGGTAAGGAAATAGAAAATTATTTAACAATAAGAGAAAAATGGATGGGTTATTATAGTGAGTTTGGAATCGATTATCCGGGAACAAGTGATAATAATTTTAGGGATAGCTGGTTTCATTATCGAAAGATCTACAAAGAAAGAAGCAAGGACGAAATAATCCGCCAAATTGCGAACTATGAAGAACATCTTCAAAGGGCAGAAAGAGATCTTGTTGTGAAATTCTTCCAAGATATTTCATTAAGTTTGGAAAGTTGGTATTTATGTGGTCTTAATTCACGCTTAGAATCAATGGAAGAATATAACAAGGTTGTCGAATTATGGAAAAGTGAATCTGAATGCTTTGATAAAGAAGGCAAAGTAAAGAGTGAATGGGTAGTTTCATTATTTCATTTCTGTATGGGACATCAAAAGTCGCAAGATGATTTCTCGAAAATAATTTCATATGTTTTCAGGGAATATATTTGGAATGATGAAATAAAAATCTCATTTCAAAAATTATTGCATAAGATGAAAAATATTGTTTTAAAAATCAGATTAGGTAGTGCTGAAATAGATAGGATGGACAGAATAGGACAACTAACAGAACAATGTGAAATACTATATGAAGAACTACTAGAATTTTGTGAAAAGCAAGCACTTAAAGAAGCTGTTATTTTAGGACTTGAGTAAGAAGATGTGAATAGTTACAAATGGGCAGAGCCTTTTGGCTCTGCCCTTGTCAGTATTATACAGAGTTTTTAGGTATGTCATAAGAGCTGCCAGCTTGGAGTTATACCTCCAGCACAATTTCCGGCTGCAGCTTCACGGAATACTTCCCGCCATTCTCTTTTTCAAACAATTTCACATAACTGTTTGCTATTAAAAGTCCGGGGATATTCTCCTGGACGATGTTTCCGGCATCATCCATGACACAGTACCGTTCATCTTTCACATAATCCGGATAACGGAGCTTTATGCCTTCAAATAAGAAGCGCTCGTATTCATTATCGAACAGTTCATCAGGGCTTGTGCCTTCATCTTTATATCCATTCCACAGATTGAATCCCATCCTGGTTAAAGCCAGACTGCCGGATGTGTGCCAGCCGTGGTCAAAGGCAGTCTCAAAACGTATGCCGTATTCTTCCCCTTCAAAGCAAAAAAGGTCTTTTATATGGTTTCTGCAGTCAGATGACAGGCCCATCATATAAAATAAAGACTGATGGTACGAATCCCATTTGCGTACCTTTTCCTTCATGGAGAGGTAAAATTCTTTGTGTGCGGTATCGGCAAATCTGATTTTCATATGTTTTTCCTTTCTGCAGCGTTTAAACTGCCATACATGATTATAATGATAAGATGATCTCCTTGCAGGCGACATAGTGCTCACGCAGCTGCTTTGCTATGTCATCCATTTTCTGGCTGTATTCTTGAAGCAGCTCGCGTGGGATCATGTTTTTGTTGGTTATATATGTTTTTTTTAGGTCCGCAACCTGTTTCTGGCATTCTGCAATATATTTTTCCAAGTCATGCGCATAGGCGCTCTTTTCAGCCACTTTTTCCCCAGAGTTATCAATCTCCGTCAGCATGATTTTTACATATTGGCGGTAACTGTGAATATATTTACTGATATAGTTGTTTTTTTTGCGCAGAAGTATCTGGGAAGGGGTAAGCTTAATAAGCTTGTCTTCATCATTTTCATCTGCACTCTGGATACTGCAGCTTCTGCAGAGAGAGATGCTTGTGCCCATAGAGAAAATCGGCGTGGAGCAGATGTCACATTTTCCGATCTTTTTTGCAAATGATAACATATGGTGCAGGTAATGAAGCATAAAGGGCAGCAGGCCGTTTACAGGTGCAATGTAATAACTCATATAGTATGGAGTGGTATGAAAGGATTCCTGGCGTGATATCATGGCGGGGTTTTTAATGTAAGGCTGTAACTTGTTCCACACATCTGCCATATCCCTGCAGGCGTCAATCTGCCTGCGGACAGATTCTTTATAAATGTCCGGATCCATGGAACATTCCCATATATCTGCTGCCTGTAACAGGGAATTTAAGATATAGGATAAAAAGATATTCTTAGGAGCGTTTCTGATGAAATCCATCACAAGGGAATAAACATCCATCTCTTCCTCGGTGGAAGAAAGCTGTTCCAGGGCATTTTGTACGCTATTAAAAGCGTTATCCAAATAGCCGGCGGTAGCCGCATCATTAGAAAGTGCATATATTTCTTTTAAGACCTCGTTGCCCTGGATATAGTGCGCATAAAGGGCAGCAGGCCGGGATCCCCACTGGATTGATTCGTAAACCTCGTTTTCCCTGCCATAAAGGAAAAGGATATCCAATGTGTCATAAGTGGAGCCGATCGGTGCCGCTGCACAAAAAGCAAGTGTGAATGGCGGTGCCTGACGGCTGGCGGCGGCTTCGGGGAAAATGGTGTAAGGCTGCTGTTTTGCCGGTATACTGCCGCTTAAGGCTTTGGCAATGGAAGATACGGGGTAAATGGCAACGATATCCGAATAGGAGCCGGGGGAAGGGCATACAGGCCTTTTTGTGTCTTCCGGAGAGAGAAGGATAAATCCGGCGGACGGGTCGGAAAGACTTTCCACAAAAAGAGCATAAACTGCCTTTTCCCGGTCAAATACCATGGCACGGCAGAAATAATCAATACAGTCAAAGCCGTCCTCCAAAAGATATTTTAGGCAGCGCATGTAATGCTGCAGGGGAACCTGCAGGCTGAAAGGGATGCTGTCGTCCCAGATGCTGCTTTTTAATACGGCTCCGGCTATCTTCATGCTGCCTGCCTGCTGCAGCTGCAGCATGGCACAGAAGGCAGGGGAATTGCAGACAGAACAGGCAGATGTGCCCTGCTGGTCTTCTGCCGGCTCTATGACCAGACTAAAAGCATTTTTTAAAAAAAGGCTGTTTAATTCCTGAATGGATCTGTTGATATCAAGGTTGTCAGTCAGTTTATTCATAAATCTTCCTCTTCAAATATATCTGGAAATACGATCCTTAAAAGGGATTCTGCTTTCAAAAGCTGTTGATTGTTCAGTTTTTCCAGATTCCGTTTCATATGAGCCAGTCTGTCAGGTTCTTTCGGACGGCATTCCTCAAGGGCGTCATTGCCAAGCAGGTAATCGGTGGATACCCCATAGAGCCTGGCTAAGCATATCAGAATATCATCCCGTGGTACAGTGCCGTTATTTTCCCACATGCTGATGCGGCTTTTTGTAACGCCCAGCTTTTTGGCAAGGGCGTCCATGGAAAGGTTGTGGTCTATCCTTAAATTTCGGATCCGTTTGCTAAAGGTTCTGTTTGCCATTTCTTTCTCTTCTCACAAAAATTTAATTGTATAATACAATTAAATTGTACACAGGCGCTTTCCGTTTGTCAATCTTTTTTGTATAAGATCCTCTTCCAGGCAGGAGAGGAGCGGTAAAAGGAAAAACGGGCAGGACAAAAATAAGCCGGAAATCAAATTGTGTCAGCTGATGCGCCTGAGCCGGCACTCCTTATTGTCTTTGCCTATCATAAACAGGTAATCGCTGCCACGCAGTAGAAAGCAGAGGAAGAGCCGCTGGTAAGGAATATCTTTTATGTCATACTGATAGCCGGTAAAAGAGGAAAAGGCAACGGCATCTTCCAAGCGGTCTACGATTAGGACCAGGGAAAGCTGCAGGGACCTTGCATCATAAGTATTGTCTATTAACCCATATGCCCGGAAAAAACTGCTGATGTCAGCAGAAAGATATTCCACGCATACGTCTGCCCGCTGGGTGCGGAAGAGGTTATGCAGGGTAATCTGCTTCTTGCCCATAAGAGGGTTTTGTGGCGTATAAGTAGTGCCGGCATATTCAGCCTGCCCATAATAGTCTGTCAGGATCCTGCAGAGCCATTCTGTTACGTCCGGGTATTCTTCCATATGTATGATAGGAAGATAGCGGGACAGGGATGCAGCTGCACTTGTTATGACACGGAATCCGGATAGCATACAGTTTATGCAGTATTCGTATTCAGGATCATGCTTTTGGTATGCGGTAAGGATATAGGCAAGGAGTTTATCATGCCGTCCGGCGGAAAAGGAGTTCTGCAGCCTTTCATGATAATGGAACAACCCTTTTTCCGTATTTGCCCGCAGCCGTACCAGCATACGGGACAGGTCTGCTTTCTTCCAGCCTTTTTTAAATGCGGGCGTGTACCGTTCCAGTGAATCAAGGACGGGCAGCATGGACCTGTCATATTGCCCGTTTTCACGATAACGGGCAACAGATATGTCATCCGCCATATCTGCGATAAGGGCAGATAAAAGGGCGGGACGGAAACACGGCGCTTTCTGCGGCATCTGTCGCCGGAAAGTAATAAGGAGTATATCAGAGGATATATCCATAAGCCCGTGGGATGCATAAAGCGGCAGTTTCTTGGCAAGGACGGGAATAGGTTCTGTGCCGGTGTCATATTCGAGGTAGATTTTCCCCGTACCGTTATCCGCAGATACTGTAAGCACACAATCATGCCGGATGCTTTTTAATCTGTTGTGTTTTAGTCCGGCAGCAGGAGAGGATGTAACCTGTTCATAACTGATGGAGTCTATTCTGTACGGGGATACCAGATAGGCAAGATAGGCATAACCCACCCCATAATCATGAATCCCCGTTTCCGATACACGTTTTCCACTCCGGGAGTGAAATTCCCTGATGGCAGGTACAAGGACTGATATTGTATTAAATCCCTGCCTTGTAATATAATAGAGCTTTCTGATGTCTCCGTCTGCGTGGGGCAGACGTACCGTTTTGAGACTGCCGCTCTTAATAAGCAGGGAAAGGTATGTACGTACAGCTTTTACATCTGTCTGGTATCCCAGTGCTTCATAGAGCATATAGGGGGAAAAGACAATTGTGTTTGCTGCGATGCATAACAGATTGTTACTGGTTAAAGGGATGCCATACAATGGGGCATCATGGGTAAAGCAGACTGCTTCCATAAGCATTTCGTCTGTCATGGACGGGCTGTCTGTGAATGTGTTTTTTCCAAACTGTGGCATAGGTTGATTTGATCCTCCTTTGATAAGCTTCATTTTCCCCGCCAGCGTCAATGACTGGGCCGTCCTCTGGCAGATTAAAATTCGTTAGAGGGAACTCCTGTGCCATGACAGACAGGGACACTTTTATGCGGCTGGTTCTATCTATTATCAATTATTCTGATTACGCATGTAGTTTTCAAGCAGATTATCAAAGAAAAAAAGAATTAAAATGCATCACAGAATAACAAACGGATTTAACAAAACAAAAAACAGTCATATACAACAAGAAAAAACAAGAAAAATAATAAGTGAGGAAAAAAGAAGTATTAGGGCATGGCACAGACGAAAGAAGTGCTGATGTTTACGGGATTTTTTGCTGATTTTAGAGAAATGCCAAACAAAGTCTAAATAAAGAATGAAAAGCGGGTGTAAACAAAAACTGGATAAAAGACTGAATAAAGCCTAAACAAAATGTTAGATAAAGTCTGGACAAAAGATAAGACAAGGGCCTAAATAATAGAAACCCTTGCCTTATCTTTGTCATAAGAAGCCGGTCATTTTGCGGTAACAGTGGAAGACATTACTCTAAAATCTATGTTTTTAAGCCCCATCTCATAAGCTGTTGAAAAGATGTAAGAGGAGATGACAGTGGTCAGATAGTCCTGGCACGCTTTGTCCATAAAGAATGAAACAGAGACTGTTGTCATAGACAGCACGGCGACATTGAGCTGCCGGAAAAGCCCATGTTCAGACATATATACAAGAAGGCGTTCTATCAGGTTTTTGTATTGTTTTGGAGGATACTGTTTTAAAAAGGTGTAAGTATAGACATATCCATTTAATTCTCCTTTCTCCCCACGGTAAGAGTATGGTGTACAGGATATACCGTCTTCCGTATAACCAACCAGATAGCAGTTGCCCGTCATATGGAGGAATCTTGAACGATAGAAACTATTTCCCAGTGCTTCTGTTAAAGCTGCCGTTTTAGGCAGCAGGGCAGCAGCGCTCTCGGATTTTTGGCAGAGAGTGTAAATGTTTTTTGCATACATAAGCTGCCCTGCCAGATCTTTAGGAAAATCCCCTGCATAAATGCCGCTTCGTATGGCAAGCTCCGCCAGCGGATAAACATTTTTAAGACTGATGGCATACTGTCTGCAGGTGCCATACAGGGCAAATGGAAACAGGGTGGCCTTTATGATCTTTTTATCCTTTAACAAAGGCTGGATAAGCTCTTTTTGCGTAAACGGCACCATATAAATGCTTTCCCCGTGCAGGATGCATAAACAGCACTGTTTATTAAGCAGTACAGGCTCCAAGATGCAGTATCCGGCTGATTTTATAAAGGATGTCATGCGGTCTGATGAGGGTATATCAGGCACCTTGTATATATCGCTTGTAATATGTTTGTCTGTAAAAAAAGGCATATTTTCAGGCAATGAAACAAGTCCGTTCTTTGTGTTTTGTTTGGGAAACTGCATAAGTTCTGCATCATCCTGAACGGGAGGACCTGAAGCAGGCTCCTCAATGGAAATATCTGCATAAGGTTCTTCATCCTGAACCGGCTCTGTTTCTTCGTCTGAAAGGTCTTCCCAGTCTTCATCCCATTCCCCAGCCTCATACAGGCTGCCCATGTCGGCGTCATAACAGGGGATTCCCTTACGCTCGCCGGCATGGATTATTTCTCCGCTCGTATTAATGACATCTATCTGGGCAGCGTCGGCATTTGTAACTGTAATTTCTTCATCTGTATTGTCGTCTAAATTAGAATCTGTTTTAGACCCCATATTGGACCCTAAATTAGAATCTATTTTAGACCCTATATTAGACTCTGGTTTATAACCATCCAAAGCCCCGTCATTTAATGAGAGCAGGGGAATGACTGCTGAATTTACAACGCTGTCCAACACGGCACCGGCGTGGCTTGGATATACCGGCTCTTCCTGACTGACGCCTTTTTTCTTACGCTCCTTTTTTTTCGAGACGCCATTTGTTTTTGGAAGTGCCGGGATAAAATCAGCTAAAAATGGCGGGGTGTAGTCCCTGTCTGATAAGAGCACTTGATATATTTCCTGTACTTCACAAAGCTCTGCCGTGGACAGCAGGCGTAAAAGACTGTCATATATCATGGAATCATATGCTTGCAGATTGGAGCAGGTATTTTTTCTAACACCGTATTTGGACAGCTGTTTGCGGAATGAATCTGCAATAACAGTATAGTCCTTGGAAAAAAAACCGCCGAAATAATCTGCTGCATGAATCTGTACTGCTGTTATGAGACACTCAAATGCGGGAAAGGCAATAGGTTTTCTGATATTGGGGATAAGGTCCGATAATTCATAGTAGGAGCGGAATATTTTGGGGATATCATCTGGTTTTAAGGATAAAAAGAAATCATCCTTTTCCAAGATCGTCCTGGCAAAGGATACTTCTGTTTTTTCTTCCGCATTACAGTAATTTTTTGAATAAGGGCACAAATGGCAGATGGATGGGGATTGGTTCTTATCCGTTTTAGAAAAGAGATCCCGAAAAGAGAGAGGACTGCCACATACCTGGTATAAAGCGTCCGTGTATGCGGACAAGGACGCATCATCTGTCAAATGATAAGTACATCCTTCCAGCGTAAGAAAATCCAGAGGTGTTACCCGGCCGGCATTGGAAAACTGTGCAAGCAGTACCAGTTTTGAAAGACCTTGTTCAATATGCACGGGAAGTGCCTTTTTCTCTTTTTGCAGATAATGGATATAAGATAGAGCAAATGATGCCTGCTGTTTTGTGTCCCCATCTTTAAATGAAGCAATTATGTAATAGAAGCAGGGCAAGGAATCAATTCGTTTCATTTTCAAACCTCCTGCTTTCATTTTCCACAGACCGCATGTGATTTGCAATACAAAGAACTGCAATAAAAAAGCAATACGGATTATGTAATAAAAAATAACTGGCATATCCGTATTGCATAATGATTTGAAGAAATGTCCGGAACATAAATCATCAGAAATTTATATGAATAGTATTCCCATTTACGGTAATTCCTGGTCATTAGTTTTTTCGTGGGTAATAACAGCCATTTTCATCGTCTGCAGCATGTATGCCTGCCCTTCTTCGTCTAGCCGCCTAAAACTATCTAAAAGATCAAATTCTTTTGGCGTATTTTTATCTTTATCATTTTTGAAAATGATCAAATCAATAGTCTGCAATATATATTTTTGGTCCTCCTTGTTCAGTAATCGGAATTTTTCCAAAAGCTGGGCTTCGATCAGAGTAGATTCTTCTTCGCTGAACAGCTGGTGCAGGGGAATATCTAGCCCTCCTGATATTTTAAGAGCGATTTCCAGGGTTGTGGTTTCGCTTTTTCTCCTGATAATACTATTAAGAGTGGAATATGGGATTTCGCAAACACGAGCTGCCTCTGATACAGTCATTCCCTTTTCCTCTAAAACGTTTTGCAAAATAGAATAGAAACTCACTTTTCCACCTCCATATTCGTAGTATATCAACACAAATATTTCTATGCAAGATTATTTTTCCAGTAAAATCTTGAAAGACCTAATTACTTGTGCTATATTTTCAATATGGCGCAATTGCAACAAATTATACAAAAAATTCAAAAAAAAAACGCAATTGCAACAACGTATAACATTAAAGGCCTAAAGAAAAAATGGTTGCACGAGCGCACTTTTAAGTGCAAAATCCCCATAAATTGGGAATAAAAAGCAACAGTAAGTTAGAACTAGGCTGGCAGAAAGGACAATTTCAAAAAAGCGCAATTGCGCCACGCTGCGCAAATGAGTAATAATAAAGCGCAATTGCAATATTAAATAATACCAAAGACTAGGAGAAAAATATAACTGTACGCATAGCATTTTTAAATGCAATGTGCTTGTAGATACGGTCCGAGGAACGGTTTGGCAGACAGGACAAAATAGTAGAGAATTTAGGAAAGGGAAGAAATGGATTATCTAATCGATTTATTACAAAGTGGATTAATTGATGCAAGATGCAAAACACTGACAACAGGCAAAAAAGGAGAAATGTATGCGGATATGTATTCCATTATAGCATCTGCTTCATCTATGGACAGATTTTCTCCAGAAAAGGCAGAGCGTTTAAGGAAATATCATGACACAATAGTCAAAGATTATCTTGACGGGATTTACGGTGTGGGATTTTCTGACGGGACGGAATTAACTGGTAATAAGGTGGAAAAAGCAGATACATATAAAAATAGTGCAGCTTTCCAAATTATTACAGAAAGGTGTGAATTAGAGATTATAAAGGAAAAGGGAGAGAAGCCTATGGATTACCAGGTTTTAAGCGAAATGCTTGCTTATTTGGCAGGATTTATAGATGCTGTTTCTACTTTAATACAATAAAACATTCTAAAGAAAAAGGAGAGCAACTATGGGAAAAATGAGGAAAATTGTTACAGGAGCAGGCACAGAACAGCATATCCAGTCGGTAATCAGAAATTATCAGGGAAAGATCATTCTGATCTCCACACATCCCGATAAGCAGAAAGGATTTAAAAAAGTCGATATTGATCAGCTGGATCAGGCCAAAAATTTTGAAAGAATTGCCATCGAAGCTATCTGGCACGATAAAGGTATTTCCTGTCCTTATGAAGTGCGGGAAAACCTGGAGGCTTTTATAATGACCTATGAAATACGGGAAGATGTAATTCTGATATTTGATGATATAGACCATTCCATGCCGTGGTATGTACCATATATTCTGGATAATTCTGAATTGATAACAGCAGGTATGCTTATCACAGTACAGGATATGGACACCTTGGAGGGGTGCTTTGAAACAAACTATATCCCTACATGTCCAGAGAAACAGAAGTTTGTGAATCTCGTTTCTAAATGGAATTTTGGGATTTCAGGATTTCTTCCTATTAAAAATATAGATGTTCTGAAGGAATGTTTTAAATCAAAGAGTGAATCCGAATATTTAGAGAGACAGAGGCTTGCAGACCTTGCATCTAAATGGGATTTTGGAATTTCTGAATTCATTCCGTTGGAAAATAAAGCTGTCCAGTATGAAATCTGGTTAGATGCCTGCAGCAAGCATCCTATTGTGTTTTTATCAGGTGCCAGACGTTGTTTTGATGAACATGCTGCAGAAATGAAATAAACGCTGTTGCCAAATGATAAGAACATTATTTAAAGCCAAGGACAGTTTTGAAAAGGTTCTAAAGGAATAGATGAAAAATGGCGGTCAGTCCGGTGGCATGACCGCTATTCTCTATCCCGAAAGGGAATAAAACAAATAGCAGGGTAAATGGAGATTAGCAACATGAGTTCGAAAGCAGAAAATATCAAACCGAAAATTACTCACGAAAGATATATTAGCAGTATGAGGTCAAAAGTAAAAATTATTAAGCCAAAATATTCAGATCAAGACGTTGAGAGACTGTATTTCGGTCCAAATCCGGGAAAAACAGCAGCTATAAAATTTCAATGGGCAATTCAAAATTCGATGATAAAATTATTGTTCATTACTTTCTTTCTATTCCTTATTTTAAAAAAAACAAGCCAGCTATCTATATTAGGCTCTTTGATATTTATAATTCCTATAGCGGTACTAATTATATACATTTATAGGAAGAGAAAAGCGTTTCGTGAGATTGGAGAACCCTATCAATCGCCATTTAATCGCGAAAAATATCTTAGACTATTAAATCTATATCATGAAGCAGAAAGAATAATACCCTGTCTGGAAAGCCATAGTATCAAATCTACAATTATAAAAGATGATGACTCTGTTTGCATACAGACACAGAATCAATTGGTACAAAAAGAATACAGATGTGTTTTTAAAGGTTGTGCAGAAAGTATATTTTTCTCGGGAAGACCTAATACCATAGATTTTTCTGTCATAGATAGAGAACTAAATCTATACGAGGAAAAATTTATGATGGAGAATAATAAATCCAGTATCACTTCCGATTTTAAAAAAGGCGATGGAGGGCAGAATGAAAATGTCGCTGAGGAAGAAGCAAAGGAACTTTTTGAAAAGGGACACAGTATAGAAGAATTAATTGAACTTTTCAGTGATGAACAGGAGCAGCATGATATTTACATAAGCAGCGCCCTAGTAATGGAGGATTTTAAGAACATTATAAAAATATTAAAAAATATGCAGGCAACTGAGGGGAAAATGAATGAATAATGCTATTGAATATACAAAACTTCATTATTTAAAGCAGATGAATTATATTTGCAGTTGCATACAGCAGGGAATTAAATATCAACTGAAAGAGCTAAAAGTCGATAATTTTGCCGGTGGCGGAGGAGCCAGCGTCGGGATTGAAATGGCAACAGGTTACACTGTTGATATAGCATGCAATCATGATCCGGAAGCTATCAGGATGCATCAAACTAATCATCCTGGAACAAAACATTATTTGGAGGATATAAGAAAACTTAATCCTTTAGAGGTGTGTAAGGGTAGACCAGTGGGTTTGGCTTGGTTTTCTCCAGATTGCAAACATTTTAGCAAAGCTAAGGGTAATACACCAAGGGACAAAAATATAAGAGGACTGGCATGGATGGTATGCCGATGGGCTGCCCTCGTACGGCCCAGAGTCATAATACTTGAAAATGTTGAGGAATTTATGTCATGGGGCCCTTTGAATAGGAGACATCATCCTATAAAGAGTAAAAAGGGACAAACATTTAAAAAGTTTATGACACAACTGGAAGCTTTGGGATACATAGTGGAATACCGTGTGTTGGTTGCTGCGGATTACGGAGCACCTACTACCAGAAAAAGGTTTTACCTCATTGCCAGATGCGACGGATTGCCTATAGTCTGGCCGGAGCAGACACATAATAAGAACGGGTCAAACGGGAAAAAGCCATGGGAACCGATATGGCCGTACCTAGAGTTAGATAACTGGGGCAGATCCATCTTTGGCAGAGAGAAACCTTTAGCAAAAAATACGATGATAAGAATTGCAAAAGGAATAGAAAAATTTGTGTTTAATTGTCCTGAACCTTTTCTTGTCCAGATCAATCATAAAGGGGAACATTTCAGGGGGCAGAGCATACATGAACCATTGCCTGCCATTACGGGGAAAAACGGACATGGCATGATAACACCATATATCATGCAGATTGGACAGACGGGATTTAGTAAAGAAAGAAATAGAAGTGTAAAACAACCGTTGAGCACTATCGTTAGCAAAAATGAACATTGTTTAATCAGTCCACTGCTTATACAGTATCATTCAGAGACGGTAGCAAATGGAGTCAGAGCGCAGGCGGTAACAGAACCGCTAAAAACAATTGACACACAGAACCGATATGGTCTGGTTATACAGTATTTGACAAAGTTTTATAATGGATACATTGGGCAGAGCCTGTGGAAGCCGATTCATACGATTACAACCTCTCCAGAGCATTTCGGGCAAGTAAGTGTATATGCTGTACCGGCAGATCAGTTGTCTGAAAGCCTGGATGGAAATGAAGAGCATCTGGACGAAACTGAAAATGTGCTGCAAAAATGTACATGGGTCAGTCAGTTTTTGCTGGAGTATTACGGCTGCGGAACCGGACAAAGTTTACATCAGCCGATTCATACTATTGTAAGCAAAGACAGATTTGCACTGATAACAGTGCTGGGAAGTGATTATGTTATTCTTGATATTTATCTTAGAATGCTAAAAGCTGAACCGGAGCTTAAGCTGGGTCAGGGGTTTCCGCCCGATTATATCATTGACCGGGATTATAAAGGCGCACTTTATCCGCCAGCACAACAGGTTGCAAAAATAGGCAACAGTGTTGTGCCGATAATGGCAGAGGCATTAGTTAGGGCAAATCTTCCGGAAATGTGCGTTGCAAAACGGACGCCGAATTTACGAATAGACACCAGCAAAGAACAATTGGAGTTTATTGTATAAAAAGAAAGATGCGCTATTATGCAATTACTTGTAGTTTTTGTCTTGGCAATCCTTATTTTTTATACTATTGATTTCTTTCCTAAAGGGGTTCCAAGATTTGTTAAAGGAGAAATAAAAATGATTTCAAATAATGAAGATATTACCATTTGGAACGCACGGAAGGAAAAAGTCGCTATAGAATATTCCGGGAATACGGATTATCTGAAAAAATGTGGCATTGATCCGATGGGAAAAAATTGTCTTGATATATTTCGAGGCGGCTGGGTTTTGTGTAGTAAGCTGCTTCCAAAACCAGAAGAAGAGGTATTCATTCTGACGAAATATGGAACCAGAACAACAGCATTTTATGAAGATGGAACAGTCCGGGAGGAGGATAGCCGTTTTCTTTGGAGCGGATGTGAATTTGAACATGCTGATGATGAATGTTTTATACCTGAAGGCTGGTGGGAGTGCCGGCATTTTAACCAGGATGATGCAGCCAATAATGAAATTGATGAAAAGGTCGTAGCATGGCAGCTGTTGCCTGAATCAGCTGATATTTAAATCCCTTGTGTATTAGTACCAGCACTTTTACCATTATCTGTATCAAAAAAGAAAGGAGGTACAGATAATGACTAAAAAGGATTTGTGTCGTATAGGCCGCAGACTGAGAAAAGCAAGAGAAGCAAAGAACCTTACCAGGGAACAGCTTGCAGAGCTTGTCGATCTGACAGACAACTATATCGGAATGCTTGAAAGAGGCGAGAGAATGCCGAGATTTTCAACATTTATGGATGTCATAGCTGTGCTGGAAGTGACGGCTGATGATGTATTATATGATGTTGTTGATTATGTCTGCAAGTCAAGAATAGCAGAGTATGACAGCCAAATAGAACGTCTGTCTAAGCGGGAGCGGGAAAGACTTTATAAAGTTTTGGATCTGCTTTTAGAAAAGTAAAGGGAATTAAAATGGGCGGCCAGCCATTTGGCTGGTCCGCATCCCTAACACGAAAGGAAGGTTGTTAATGGCGATAACAAAACAAGAGGTTTTAAATGCATACAATAAAATAAAGAAATACTGTATGGGGCAGGAAAGCTGTGAGGACTGTCTGTTTGCCATGGAGGATGGCGCTGATGCGGAATGTCTTATGGAATATCAGGATACACCGAATGAATGGCAGCTCCTTGATATAGATTAAGTGTGCAAAATGCAAAAGCATTTTCATAAATAAAAAGCCGGTAAGGCAGAAAGAGGTACTTATAATGACAAAAGCAGAATTAGCAACAGCGATCTCAGAGAAAGCACAAATCAGCAAGAAAGATGCGGAAAATGTTGTAAGAGCATTTACGGATGTTATCGGGGATGAGCTAAAAAAAGGAGAAAAAGTTCAGTTAGTAGGGTTTGGCACATTTGAGACCGTGAAAAGAGCGGCCAGAGAAGGGAGGAATCCCCTGACAGGAGAAACTGTACAGATAAAAGCTGCCCGCTCTCCCAAGTTTAAAGCAGGTAAAGCTTTAAAAGATTTTGTCAACAGTTGATCATCCTGCATGGGTTTCAGTAAAGCCGTCAGAGAATGAGGGCTTTACTGAAAATTATCATCTAATGGTTTTCACTCTTCATAAAACATAGTAGAATCACTGTAAAAAGGAAAAAAGGAGGTTTTTTACTATAATGTGTGATATATTTGATATTAGAGTTATAATGATGTTGTTTCTTGAGTGCTGGGCTGTTCTCATTATTGGTTTTTCCACGATTTTTAGTAAAGTTGGAGTTGGCAGAGAATGAGGGCCTTACTGATAATTATCGAGGTTTGCACGCTGTATATATTATAGTAAAATTACTTTGGAAAGGGAAAAAAGATGTTTTTAACTATAATGCATGATATATTTGATATTAGATTTATGATGATAATGTCTCTTGGAGGCTGGGCTGTTCTCATTACTGTTATAGGCTGTATTCTGATAAATAAAGGGGAACAGATGAAGCAAGATGAGATGGATCAAGAGAAAGAGACAATAAGTCCGAAAGGGAAATCCGATGAATGAGGAATCTAAAAAGATACTGACTGTAACATATCCGTTAATTGTAAATACGGCTGCTGTTGATGAACTGAATAAAAGACTGCGGATAGGCTGCGACATTTATAATGCAATGCTTTGCGCAAAGTTAAAACGGCTCCGACAGATGGAACAGACCAGAGCCTGGAGGGAAAACCAAAAAATAATCCAGGAAGAATACGCCTTAGAATCTGCAGACGAGGATATCGAAAAAAATAAAGAAAAGAGACGACACTCCGAGCGTTTAAAGGCTGCTTTTAAAGCTAAACAAGATATGTTAAAAGAAAATGGCTTTACAAAGTTTTCTTTTGTGTCAGATGTTTTGTTATATGCTAAACCTTATGCAAGACAGATACCCAGTAAAATGGCCTCATTAAGTATCGGGGCGCCCATGTGGCACGCATTTGAAAAGTATTTCTTCTCCAATGGACAGAAGATACATTTTAAAAAATACCGGGATTTTAATTCGCTTGAAACTGATAATAAGTCCGGATTAAGGCTCTTGACAGATGAGAAAGGCAAGGATTATTTGTTTCTTTCAAACCGTAATTCCGGGGCAAAACCATTGCGTATCAATCTCTACCCTTACCAGACGGACTACGACAAAGCAATGAGGTCTGGGGATATAAAAATTATCCGTGTTGTAAGAAGGCATCAGAACAATAAGGATCGATTTTATGCACAGGCAGTTGTCAATGTTGTACCTTTTGTAAAAACAGATGGCGATGGATCGGCGCTGCATCCTTTTGGAACGGGAGCTGTCGGGCTGGCTATCTGGCAGGGAACAATGTATGCAGTTTCCGATTCCCAGGTAAAAAAATTTGATCTTATGCCAAATAATGAAGCTTATCAGATGCAAAAGAATGAAATGAACAGGCAATTAACGATTCTGCGCCAGGAATTAAATCCTGATAATTTTGAAGAAGACGGGCAGATAAAAAAGGGGATAATTGATTCAAACGGAAAAAGAGTAAAATTAACGTGGAAGTATAACAAACATTATTACAGACTGCGAAATAGAAAAAGAGAGATGGAACGAAAGCATACAGAAAATATGTCCATATTAAAAAATAAAATAGTATATGAGTTACTGATGATGGGAGATGAATTTTTTATTTATGATACTTCCTATCGGACAGATAAACCGGAATGGGATGAGGAAGAACCATTGACACAAAAAGAATACAGAAAAAAGAAAAAGCGACGGAAATCCATTCAGGATTCAGCGCCGGCGGAGCTCATTGTTAAACTAAATAATAAATTAGCAATGTATGATAAACCTGCAGTTACAAAAGTACATATCAAAGATAAAGATTATTGGTATGATCACACAAAAGATATGGAAAATCCTGCGGCTTTTACAGGCGATATGGTCCGTATTGCGGACGATGTAATACCTCACACGGCTTATAGGGCATTTCTGGTACGTTTTTACAACGGAACGTATAATAATGATAATATACAGGCGGCTTGGAATCTGTTTCTGAACGCATTAAAATGATTTAAATGGATGAATTGTCATCCTTAGCTAAATAGCTAAAATACCGGCTGGATCATAATGTATGGCTGTACTTACTGCGGTAGACGGGTAGATAGCAGGAGTTATGGGATGGCGGCTATGTAAAAACTTTGAGGTTAAGTACTTATATACTTTTGCATAGGTACAAAGGAGCTATTTTAAGGAGGAACGCGCAGAGCGTGTTAAGTACTTATATACTTTTGCATAGGTACAAAGGATTGGATTAACAACAATTGCAATTACGATGGTTAAGTACTTATATACTTTTGCATAGGTACAAAGGAGGTTAGGAATAGGTTTATCCTTATAAAGTGTACATTCGATGTAAAGGAAAGATGAGTTTTACAATTTATTGAATGGGATTATTTTTACATAGATACATAAGAATCGTAATATAAAACTGTTATAGAATGCTGCTAAGTACTTATATCATAAGTACAAAGATACATTTTACAGGCATAATTTATAGCTTAATAAAGGAGCCGATTATTGTGATGTTACATGATTTTTTGATGGCTTATGGTGGCAATGTTTGTATTTCAATAGTTGGTTTTTGCGAAGAAGCTGAACAGAGTGAAGTTATGACCTCTGATTGATATAAAAAAATAAAAACCGGGAAATTGCTAGATGGCAGACAATCGATGGTGGATGTTATAAAGTTGAAATTTATATAATTTTAGAATAGGAGGCTGTAGTATGCTGTTGAAGAGTCATATAAATCTGGATGTAAAGCATTGACCTATGGCTTGCAATACTGCTTGCTCAATGCGGCGGTAATTATAAATGTTCATTCTATGAGGACATAAAAACGGGATGAATTGTCATCCTTAGCCAAATAGCTAAAATACCGACCGGATCATAATGTATGGCTGTACTTACTTCGATAGACGGGTAGATAGCAGGAGTTATGGGATGGCGGCTATGTAAAAAATTTGAGGTTAAGTACTTATATTCTTTTGCATAGGTACAAAGGAAATATTGAATAAGCGAAGCCGGACAACAAGTTAAGTACTTATATTCTTTTGCATAGGTACAAAGGTGGATTATTATTTACATACAATGCTAAACAGTTAAGTACTTATATACTTTTACATAGGTACAAAGGGTTGATTATACAGATGAGGATATAGAAATAGTTAAGTATTTATCTAATACTGCATAGATATAGGCATCCAATAATTTGATTATTTTTTCTTTTATTTAAAATAACATACACTATAACAAGGGTTGAATTGTCATCCCTGCCTGGATTAATTATACCAGACTAAAAATTAATTGGAACACAATGTATGGCTGCTTTACCTTGGTCGGCAGCAGGAACTGTGCAAAAATTGACTGTGTGATAAAATATTAAGGTTTAGATTACACATAGGAGCAAAGGCCGGTGCAACAGATGGGAGCCACGGCATATGTTTAGTATCTATTTGATTACGCATAGGAAGAAATAAAATACCATCCTCGGTCCCTTGCCAATTAGTTTGGAGGAAATTGAATATGGAAGATGAGAAAAAATTAGTACCTGTTGTCCGTTCGATCCTGGATGTTTGCAATGAGGTAAAGAAATTCAGGGATTTGAGTGATCATGAAAAATTTACCGTTCTATTTGCTGCGGCAGAGTTTTATCGTAAATGCTCAGCAAATAGTTTGACCTAATACATTATCTGCAAATTAACAGGGTGTTATATTTCCTGAAAACAACTGAGAACACAACATTTTTATGCCCCGGATGTTTAAAAACGATATACCAGGAGATAATTTTATTGCGTTTTTTGAGCGAATGGGAATATTTAGTGTTGCCATATTTGAGAATACGATATTTAGTATTACCATATAAGGTATTATGCACTATAAACAAACAATATATTGCAGGTTTGGAGAGTTTTAAGATAGAAATTGTGATAATATTTTAATGTAAAGGGTTTATTGTTAGTGTCATTGCCCGATACGATGAAAAGATTATTTCCGGCTATGCCGCAGGGACCCGGACTATTATTTGTGCCGAAGCACGGCTTCAGGCTGAACATGATCAGTTCCTTCAACGAATGGTATGCTTGATTTCATTCTATTGATAATACAATAGAATCATATTAAAGTAAATCCGAAGAATATGTAACGGTAATTTCACGGGGTAAAATATATGAAGAATAATATTTCAATATTCATATCTTATTCATGGAATGATACAGCATTTGTGGATGTGCTTGACAATAATTTGCAAGGATATGGTTATAAAATTGAAAGAGACATAAGAGATGCGGAATATGCAAAGAGCATTAAAGAATTCATGAAAAGAATTAGAAGAACAGATTATGCTATTATTATTTTAAGTGACAACTTCTTAAAATCAGAAAATTGTATGCGTGAAATACTTGAATTTATCAAAGATGATGATTATAAAAATCGGATAATTCCTGTAATATTGGATTCTGCGAAAGATATTTGGGGTTCTTCCAAGGGGATAAAATATACAATATATTGGAAGGAAAAAGAAGAAAGTTTAAAAAAGGACTTAAAAAAAATAGATGAAGAGAGTAAATCGGGATATATTGAAGATCTGAAACACATATCTTCTGTAAAAGATTCTATAGGCGAGATAATAAAGATTTTTAGAGATATGAAAATATTTGATGCAAGTAAAGAAGATTTAGCCGTTGATATTGTGGAATATCTTAAAAAAAAAGAAAGGTTTCTATAAGTAAAGGGACTCTGTTATTATCTGTTGTAGTACTCACATGTTTCATATTAAGCACATTGTTACATTCTGATAAAAAGAATCAATCCAATGAAATTGTTGATTCGGAATTTGAAGAAATTACTATGTCTGAAACTGGCTATAAAGATGAAATTCTTAAAATGTCAAATGGCAAAATAGTATATGAACATTACAATGATTTTGATTCAGATGGAATTTGTGAAATGTTTGCTATCGTTGGCAAAGAAATGGATGATAAAACTGTTACTGGAACAATATGGTTTGCCAATCAGCAAGGAGCATATAAAATAGAAGAATCTAAAAGCTATTGGAAATACCCAGAGGTTTATTTATTTGAGGATGATATATTTATTGCCTTTAATGAATATTACGCTGCAGGAACAGTTACATATTTATGGGGAGTTCAAAATGGTAAGCCATTTCAACCGAGTATAACTGATAAAGCCAATGGATTTACAATCAACAATTATAATGAAGTGATTTTAGCATATAATACGCTTAATGCTATGAGAACAATAAATGATGATTGGAAAATATTACCAGATGATGAAATGTGGTCAGGACGTACCATCAATCAATATTATTATTATTGGAATGGAAGCAGTTTTAGGGAATATGGCGCTATTGAAATTACAGTAGATGAATTGCTGCAGATTGATGGCGCTGATGAAATAATAGCATATATTAATGATTGCGGGGCGTCAATCAATGAGATATATTATAGGGACAACAATGTTATTCAAATAAATTATCAGACAGAGGAACGGGAATCAGGTGCTACAATGACAAATTATCACAACATAACATTTAGATATGTTGGAAAACGAATTACATTGGAAGAATGTGAGTTAGGTGATGGCATTATCTTGAGGGCGCTTAATACTTCCTTAGCTGAGTATCCCGATGAATTCAACATTAAAACTAATTAATTTAAGTGCTATAATGGACGATATGACTTTATATTACTTGTTTTCTTCTAAAATATTTAATGGAAGCTGAAAAATTTGTTAAAATGGATATTTTAGGAGGAATGTGATAATATACTGTTAACAGAATCTATAAACATGGCGATTTTACAATAACTCGCATTAGCTGGAGGTTTAGAAAACCGGAATCTCAGTCACATTTTTGAAATGGTTTGGAAAGGAAATAGAGTATGAGTGAAAAAGAAAAAGCGATACAGTTATTAGAATCCGTACCAGAATATAAAATGGGTTATGTTATAGCATATCTCCAGGGCATTGCAGTTGGGGAGGATGTGCCTAATTCTGTAACATTGGAAGCATTTGAAGAGGGCGATAGAATGCTTTCAGAGGGAACAGGAAAACGACACTCCAGTGTTTCGTCACTGTTTGCGGATTTGGAGGACTAGAGAATGCTGGAGATTGGATATGCAGGCCAATTCAAAAAAGATTATAAAACATGTAAGAAGCGGGGCTATGACATGAACCTGTTGCAGAATATTATTGACATTTTGGCAGTTCCGGATCAGCTTCCTGCAAAAAACAAAGATCATGATTTGAAAGGCGACTTTATTGGTAAACGTGAATGTCATATCCTGCCGGATTGGCTCCTTATTTATAGGATAGAAGGAAAAACACTGATGCTATATAGAACAGGTACTCATTCTGATTTGTTCAGATTTTAGTAAGCAGCTGCCGAAGCGGAAGATGGTGGCTGTTTTTTACAGAAAAAAATGAGGATATTTTCAAAAAATACTTGACGGATGCCATCACAAAATGGTATAGTATAATTAGATAAATATACTTTAAATTAGATAGGGGATGAAATAAGAGGTTTTTAACCATTATAATAGTAGAATTCCGGAAGGAGGAATCATTATGAAAAAGAGGAATATTGTAAAAGCAATCGTAGCAGCAATGGCAATGGCAGCGATGCTTGCAGGCTGCGGCACCAACTACACAGTGAAGCTTACCGATACCAACCCGGTAAAGGTAGAATTAGGCACAGAGCTTTCCACGGATGTAAGGGATTACATCACGGTCATGGAAGGAGAAGAAGCGGTAAATGACGGAGAGGTATTTAATGATATCGTTCTTGATACCGGAAATATTGACATCAACACTCCCGGCACTTACACCCTGGTAATCACTTACAAGGATAACCAGCTGGTAATCCCGGTTATCGTGGAAGATACCACTGCACCGGAAATCCTTGTAGAGGATATTACAGTGGAAGCAGGAGAAGAGATTACGATTGGTAAATATGTTTCTGTATCTGATGCACAGGAAGTCACTGCGATGTTCGTTCTTTCCGATGGCAGCAGGGCAGACAAATTCATTTTTGATGGCACTCCCCTTGATGTTACAGTGGAAGCAGTTGACGCATCCGGCAACAAGGCAGAGGCAGCCATGAAGGTAAATGTACTGGATACGGAAGCTCCTGTCATTACTGCAGAAGATGTTACCATTAATGTAGGCGACGAGTTCGACCCCATGGCAGGCGTAACCGCTGTTGATGATGTGGATGGCGATGTGGCTGAAAGGATCGTCATAACCGGCGAGGCAGATACAGGAAAAGAAGGCACCTACACCCTTACCTACACGGTTAAGGATGCGGCTGGCAATGAGGCATCTTTAGAGAGGACTGTAACTGTTAAAAAGAAATCCACCACAAAGAAGGGCGGTAATTCTAGCAGTGGTTCCACTGGTAACACCGGAACAGCAGCAGGTGGCAACTCTGCACCAGCAGGATCCACAGGAGGGAATGCACAGACCCCGGCACCGGCACCTGCACCCACCCCGGATACACCTGCAGGCGGCAATACTGGTAATACAGGAAATGGTGGCAATAGCTCTACTCCACCAGCTCAGATGGATCCATCGATACAAATTAGTAAAGAAGCACAGGATATTATAGATGGTGGTGGACATCCTTTGGATAATGTCGATTGGGGAGACGCAATAGAAAAATAGAATTAAAAATCTTTAAAAATAGGCACACTGATCAATTTAGATTGGTGTGCTTATTTTTTGTGCAAAGATAGATTAGAAGAGGCTTGCAAATTACATGCGTCTTGTGGAAAAATAAATTGTATTTCAAGATATTGAATAGAAATATTATTCGTTGTAAATAAGGAGGACAATGAAAAAGTGAAAAACAAAACATTAAAAAAAGGAACTTTGTTACTGATCATCTGCATGTTGCCAGGTTTATTAAGTGCCTGCGGAAAGGATATTGAAAAGGAACCAATACCAGAAGGAGCGGACATCCCCATTGTTTATGAGAGTGACGAAGTAAGCCTCTGCCAGTATAAGGGAAATACAGTTTCTGGTTATTCTGCAGATTCCTTTGTCCCGACAGAAGAGGATATTTCCCAGAGGGTAGCCGAAGTATGTATGTATGCGGCTGAAACAAGCGGCGAATACATGGAATATACAGATGAATGGGTTGCTTCTCATTTCTCTGGCATCAATACACTCGAAGAGCTTAAAGAAGCGGCAAAAGAAAGCCTGATCACAGAGGCACAGATGGATGCTCCTTATGATAACCGGCAGGCGGCAGTCATGTATGTCGTGGAACATTCCACTGTAAATGCATCTGAAAAGACAAAAGAAAGCGCAAGGGAGCAGCTGTTATCCATGCATAAAAGGGATGCAGTCGGCCAGGGTTATGAAAGTTTTGTGGAATATCTGAAAAAAACAGGTTATGAAAGTGAAGAGGATTTCATGGGTTCGGATTTCTTTCAGGCAGAAGTGGATAATGCCGTAACATTATCCCTGGTTGCCAGGGCTGTTGCCGAAAGTGAAGGGATCATTGTTACAGAGGAACAGATAGACGGATATGAAGAATCCATTAAGGAAGGGGTTTTTGCTGACCGTGAAGCAGTGAGAAATTACCTGCTGGAGCAGGCCGCCTATGACCTGATCTATGATAACACCATATTTACCATAGAAGAAGGGAAGGAGAGCGCAGCACAGTGAAGAAATGGAACGTATTAAAAAGACGGGCAGCCGTCTTTCTGATTGCCTGCCTGATAGCGGGGAATCTTATGGAACTGACAGCGGCGGCTTCCTCCGGTCCGCTGCCCGGTATGTCTGATGAAGATTACCAGAAAGTCATGGAGGAAGTCAGGTCAAGTGAGGATTATGAAGAAAACACCAGTCCTTTGTATGGTGTTTCTTTTGCTGCCGGGGAAAACGGGGAGATCATTCCGGATGCGGATGTTGCCGGATATATGGAAAACACCCTGGTGGATTTCCATGTAAAGCCGGATTACGGCTATGTCATGGACAGCTGTTATGGTCTTGATGTGAACGGGAACTATGTGGAAGTATACGGACACGAGACAATGGATGGAGATATAGCTTATTCTGCACCTATGCCTGCAGGGGGGCTTACCCTGTATGCGGAGTTTTCGGAAGCGGCCCTGCATACTGTAGGCCTGGAGTATGGCAGCCATATCCGGATTTCCCTAAGTGAAGGGGATTACCCCGCAGGAAGCAGCACGATGTTTACCATTATTACGGATGCAGGCTATGTGCTGGACGAGCTTTACTGGAGATCTGTGGATGGGGAAGCGGCAGGGATGATAAAACAGGAGAGCGCTACAGATTTCCTCCTGACCATGCCGAACCGGGATATCATCATAACCGCTACGGAAAAACAGGCGGAGGAACATGATATTGCTTTGCCTGCAGATAATGACAGTCTGCATAATCCTGTAAGCATCAGCGCCGAAAAGGCGGTAAAGAATGAGACCGTCTTTATTTCCCATGCCGGCCTGCAGGAAGAATATTATACCAGGCTTTCCGTTTGTGATGAAGACGGGAACAACATCGGCGTAACGGAACTGGACGACGGCCAGTGGAGTTTTCTCATGCCGGATGAAGATGTCAATATCCGCATAATGGAGTGGGAGACGGGAAAGGAGCCGTCTGCCGATGTACAGTCAGAGGATGTTGATAATCGGGATATGGGCTGGATAAAAGCGGAATCTCTGGAACTGACAGAGGAGGACAGTAATACATCTGCCATGACGCTTGCCGCTTTATACCGCATGGTCAAAAAGGCGTCAAGGGCCGTCAGCCATAAGACTTCTGCATCAGTGGATGGAAAGGGAAGGACGCCAAGCGTGGAAATAACAAAGGATGCACGCTGGACGGATATTGAAAACGGCTATGCAGAGATTACACTGACAGAAACAGATACTTCGGCGTGGGTCCACACCCCTGTGGATACCATGATTGCCATTGACCGCTCGGACAGTACCATGATGGAGCTGCATTATTTATGGTATTACCAAACGTCAGACTATTGGAACCCCGGGGAATCGCCGTGTCAGAATTCTACACATGTATATCGAATGTATGATGGTAATTATTACTGGTTAATGACAAGAACGTGGGGAAGAGATATTACCAATAATCAATTAGTACATTTTAGCTATCCTGCATCTACAAATGAAGTATATTATACTTTTAAAGCAACTGGCCACAATCCGGATGGGACACCTACTGGTGTAATATTACAGCGCCACGATGTTCCGTACATGTGGTTTAATTACCATTATGACTTTTTGACAAAAAATCATCTAGGCATGGCAAGTTTTAAAACTCCCACTGTGGATGAGAATACTGGACAGGTTATTACCGGGGCAGACGGAAATACCGTATATCGGGATACATTTTATTCCCTTATATATGATTATGGATGCTATGACAGACATGAGTGTGAGCTTCGTGCAGTTCGTGAGCTGGTGGATATCATCCATGATTATGAACTGGCACAGAATGCGGATAACAGCCTGCCGCCCTGCCGTGTGGCAGTATGGTCTTTTTCGAGAAGGGATGATTTTACAAATACCGGGGCATCCGGCGGCTCCCATGTACGTATTTCGCCTGATGACCAGGCAACAGCGCCTGGGGTAGTCAATGGGGTGGATTTTAGCAACATGGGGCTTACCAACTATGTGGGGCTTACGGAAGTGCGCCAGGACAGCTCCATGAACTCTGTGAAAGTCCTGCTCAGCCAGGGCACTCCTGGAGGCGGTACGGATTACGGACCGTCATTTATGCTTGCCTATAACCTGATCAAGTCCCGTGAAGGCACGGCATATGAGCATGCGCCGGTAAAGTTTTTCTTTTTCACGGACGGTATGGAAGAGGATGATATGCGTGCAACAGGAATGGCGACACAGTATGCGGATCTTATGAAATCTTATGATAAAGCAAAGGTCCTCATTTCTGCCATCGCTGTGGCAATGCCAAGACAGCTAACTTCAGATGATACCATGCAGTATCTGGCATCCCTGACCAGCCAGAATGTTATCAGTAACGGAAGCATGAGGGAAAATCTTTTATACTTTACGAATACTGGTAACCTTACCCAGGATCTAAAGGATTCCGTGACTGATATAGCAGGGATCGCTCTGGAGGTCCAGGCAAAGAATAAGGTATATTCTGATGCGGTCAGTGATTACTATGATGTGGTCAGTGTTTCCACCGGAAACGGCACCATAAGCAATACCGGGAACATTGTCACATGGAACATACCAAATGGGGAAAAGACCACTTATACGGCAACCATCAGGGTCAAATTGAAAGACCAGTACCGGTATCTGATTTCCGATACCATGTATCCGACAAATACTGATAATGGGGGGAATTATGGCGCCAGATTAAATTATAGGGTCGTGGGTGGCTATTATGAAGACTCTGCAGTCAATGACCAGAGCATATCCACAAAAACACCTTATCTGCCTTATGGCACCGTAAAGATGGCTGGCGAAAAATACTGGGATGTGGAAGGCTCGGAGCTTCCCAGCATAACTGTCAATGCAGAGCGTGCACTGGAGGGTTATGATAATTACATGATAGTCGGCAGCGCTGCCACAGTAGACGATAAGTTTGTGATAGAGCGTAAAGCCGGCACAACAGATATCCCCCTTGTACTTTATAATAATGATGAGGAACGCTACAGCTACAGGCTGTCAGAACAGCTGGAGGACTATTACTACGTGGTAAATAATTCCTTATCATCAAATGATTTGGATACCAGTTATAAAGGAAAGCTTTTGAACAGGCCCGTGGGTGCTGATGCGGATGGCGGCGTCAATTTGATCAAGCTTGATGCGGATAACGGAAATGTCATAAAAGATGCGGTATTCAATGTATTTTCCTATAATGGCACAGGGGATGTGTCCGATCTGGCAAATTATGATGTGTACTGCTATACCCCTTTTGATGATGTAACAGAGGATTTTGCCGCCCATGGAAGGGTAAGCACCGTCTCCTATAACGGATATATGGAAAATCCGGACGATTATGATGCCGTTACCGTATCTTATAACAGCATCCAGGATATGTATGTCAATGATGCGCCGCTTTACTATACACCGCAAAATGGCGGGCATTTTAAGATCGTTGAGACGAAAACGCCTGCGGGGTATTACGGCGATTGGAAAGAGGGCGTGGAACCGGATGAAAACTCTACATACCTGGATAAAAACTCCTATGATGTAGTTTTAAATCCGACAGATAAGCACCAGACCTTTACCATTTATAACCGGGCAGAGGACCGTACTTTCAGGAACACAGCCATAACAGGCAATATCATTATCCATAAAACCGGGGAGGTGCCTGTAGACGTTTCGGAGAATGAAAACGGGGACATGGAAGTGGCCTATGAAACAAAGGGTATTCCCGGAGCATGGTATGTGGTCCGTGCTGCAGAAGATATTTATGACCTGCAGGGGAATAAATTATACGACAAAGGCGATATCGTAACGCCTGAAGAAAGAGAACAGACCCATTATAAGAGCCTTGCCGGCATGGATTTATCCGTATATAAGAAAGACGGGTCCGGGGATGATACCCATATCCTTTTAACGGGCTGGCTCGATAACGGTAATATGCCCACAGATACCGGCGACGGGACCAAAGGCGTGCAGGGCACATGGGTAACGGAAACCGATTACCTGGATGATGATTATGAAAGAAATGATGCTCTGGATAAGATCATCCTGGATATCGAGGACAAGACCCTGACATTTGAAGACGGGACCGTCATAAACAGTGTATTCGTTACGGATGAGGAAGGCATTGCCAGAGTAAATCATCTTTCAAACGGACAGTATGAGGTCTTTGAATTAAAAGCGCCTACGGGCTATGTAAGGGGCTTTGGATATGTCAAAGATAAAAAGCAGGATGGCGGTTTGCACCATGAACGTGCCATAAATGCATCCTATGCGCTGTTTGAGACAACCATTGATAAAACCATTGATTATGTTGCGGTCTATGAAAAGAGCGTGTCATATTTCAATGACAGGCAGATTACGAAACTGCCGCCGCCGGAAACACCCATGCCGGATGAAAAGGACAACAATCCTGATATAGACATTGTAAAGACTGTAAACAAGGAAATCTTTTATCCCGGAGAAACAGCCACATACCGGCTCTATGTAACCAATACAGGGGATGTGGACCTTTATGACGTGCTGGTAACAGATACGATGGACGATGGAAAGACAAAGGAGATTGCAGTCATTCCATTCCTGGCCGTGGGAGAGACGGAAGAGTTTTCTTACGATTATGAAATAAGCATGGATGATCAGGATGGAGCGGTGCATAAAAATATTGCAGTTGCAACGGGCACATCCAGGGAGGAACCCGAAAATCATATCCCGGAAAAAACAGTAACAGATAAAGATGATGCCAAAATCAAGGTCAAAAAGGGCATCGGGATCTTAAAGGAAGCTGACCGGGAAATCTACCAGAACGGGGATTATATCAACTATACTATTTATGTGACAAATAACAGCACTTTGGAATATAAAGGAACGGATAAGGAAGCACAGGAGATAGAGGATAAGACGCTGTATAACCTGACAGTAAATGATTCCATCAGCCAGAATGGTATTGAGGACCTTAGATATGTGTCCACAGATATGCCTGAAAGAGTAAAGGAGGCAGAATCTTCCATTTCAGGCAACGACGCAGAAAGTGTTACAGGAATAAAACAAAGAAGCACTGTAACCATTGACTTCTTACGACCCGGAGAAACCTGTATTCTGCATTATTCCTGCCGCATAACGGATGATTTCAAGGGAGAAACAGTACATAATGAAGCGGATGTAACAACAGAAGACGGACAGCATGATGAAGATGATGAGGATGTGCGTGTAAAGAATCCGTCCATAAATGTAACAAAGGTTGCGGATAGGAAAGAGTTTTCCGCAGATGATGTTATAAACGGCGTCAATAACCTGGCAGCCTACAAAGTGACAGTAACAAACGACGGGGACTGTGACTTACAGGATGTAACACTGCATGATACCGTCATGGTGGAAGGAATATTCAAGCCGGAGGTATCCATCAGCCAGAATGGTGTGCCTGTGGTAAAAGACGGAGAGAATGATGATGAATTTACAGGTACGGTATCAGGAAACAGCATCCTTTTAGGCAGCCTGAAAGTCGGAGAATCAAAATCCGTTGTCTTTACCTATGAATTACAACCGGAAGATGCAGGGAAAGAGCTGCCGAATATCGTTGTAGCAAAAGGTACGACCATCCCTGACGATCCGGAAGAACCGCTGGTGCCTGTTGAGGATAAGGATAATGAGATCATTAACGTGGGACTAAAAGTAGGCGTAAGGAAGTATTCCAACCTTGGAGGGACGGAAAAGCCAACCGAAGGGGCGTTGCTTGGGCTGTATGCAGCAGAAGATATTAATAACGTGTACGGCGAAACCGTGATAACAAAAGGGACGCTTGTCCAGACAAGGGTTACAGGAGAAGATGGCTATGCGCTCTTTGATACGGCAAAATTCCCTATCGGGGAATACTATATTATCGAAATAACCCCGCCTAAAGGCTGTTATCCGTCTGATGGCATCATATATATCCACGGGGACCGTTACCAGTACAATGATAACGTGGCAGTCATTTATGAAGGCGGCATTATCCGTGACGCCGCAGTAAGGCTTCTGGTATATCTCTATGATGATAATACCATGAATGAGCTTGCGGATGCAGAGCTGGAAGTTGTGGATGTATCAGGAAACAGCGTGGATGTTTTCATCACAAAGAACACAGATGGGGCCGGATATGCTGTTTATGGCTGTGACCCCGGAAAAACATACATCCTGCGTGAAAATCGTGCCCGTAACGGCTATGTAAATGAGATTGTCAGGGATTTGTCTGATAAGGCTCTGAACAGCTCTAAATCGGCTTCCAGAGAAGTCACATTCTCTATCCCGCAGGAAAGACCTTCCGTTTATACAGATGTAGATAACGAACTGTATGGAAAATTTGATCCTGAAACAATACCGGCAGTTTACCGTTTGAAGATTACCAATGACTTTGTGGAAGGCGAACTTAGGATCTATAAGACGGGTAAATTCTTAGACAGCTGGTCATTCTTTGAAAAAGCGGAGCATTGGTTCAGATCCATTTACGGGTTCTTTACGGACAGCCTGGGAGGCATTGAGTTCACGGTAACAGCAAATGAGGACATTTATCATCCGGACGGCGTTACAGGGCTTATATACAAAAAAGGCGATATTGTCATGGAAGGCGTCAAGAGCATAAGGAAGGATGCCGTAGAAGAGACTGACGATGCAGGTCTGGCAGTATTTAACCAGATGTATCTTGGCAGCTATACGGTATCAGAAACCCGTGGCAAAATCGGTCTTGCAGCAGTTAAGCCCATTGATTTTGTGTTTGCCTATGTTGATGACAGTACTCCTATAGTATATGCTACGGAGGGAAATATGACGGTAGATAATGATTTCCAGCATGTTATCATCAATATACATAAGGTTGACTGGGAAACAGAGGAGCCCCTTGCCGGAGCAGAATTTGAACTGTATGCAGCAGAGGATATTTTCAATGTGGCAGGGCAGAAGATTACCGAAAAGGATGCACGTTTAGAAACCGGCATTATCACGGATGAAAACGGATATGCCCGTGCAGAATCGGAGCTGGCGCCCGGAGGACAGTATTATTTAAAAGAGGTAAAAGCGCCGGAAGGCTATATTGTCTCCCTGGACAACGAAAAGATCATGCTGGATTCCGTACCGACCAACTATACGGAAGAGAACATCACATTTGACGTGACAGTCACAAACAGGCCGGATGATGATACGCTCATTATTGATAAGAGTGCGCCGGAATATGCGGATGAAGAAGAATCTTACCGGTATGACATTAACCGGGTAGAAAACAGTGCGCCTGTTATGGCGTATGATTTTACAATGCATGATACGCTTCCTGAATATGTGACGCTTGAAAGCTTCTATACGGGCAGCTATGTTTATGATGATTTTTCGGAATCGGTGTCCATGAACTCTGTATTTAAGGATTCGGTATCCATGAATACGGTTTCCGGAAACACGCTGACTGCCAATTCCGTGACTCTGGACGTTTATTACAAGACCGATAAATCGGACTGGAAACTCTGGAAAGAAAACATCAGCAGCGCAAAAGGATCCACTCTCTATGTAAAAGACTTGAAACTTGCAAAGGATGAACGTATCACGGAATTTAAGGTTGAATTTGGCAATGTTCCTGGATATTTCCATGCAGACGAAAAGGATCTTCCGTATTATTACGTGAAGGTTGATGGGAAACTGCCGGATGGGACAGAGCTTGTGAACCATATCGACCTTTCCGGCACCATAGAAGGCGCGAAACGCTATTCCGAGGATAAGACAGTCACAAAGCTTAAAAAAGGACCTGAACCCGGCTTAAAGGTGGCTAAGAGCACGGATAAGGAAACATCCATAGGAAGCACCTTAAAGTATACGGTAGATACTATCAGGAATGACTTCAAGGAACCGGCTAAGAATTTCTGCCTGCATGATACATTGCCTGAAAATGTGTACCTTACAACAGTATATACGGGAACCTACAGTGATAGTGTCAGCATGAACGCACTATACAAAACAAACCTTTCTTCTGACTGGAAAGTATGGAAGGAAGATATAAGCAGCCAGACAGCGGTAACGCTCAATACTTCTTCTTTGAAGCTGGCGGCCAACGAGTACGTAACGGAGTTTATGATCGACTATGGTACGGTCCCGGCCGGATTTGCTTTAAATGAAGCGGATAAGATGTATTATAATGTCATGGTTGGCAATGTACCGGTTGGAACGGAGCTTATCAACAATATAGAGCTGACGGCTTATGTAGATGGAGAGAAGCAGCGCAGCGCGGACAGCACTACCACGGTGGTGCGGAAAAACGGACCTAAAACAGGGGATGATAATATTCTCTTTGGTATATTCCTGGCACTGGCTGTAATTACCGGACTTGCCCTGGCTGGATATCTTGCATTCCTGCTTTATAAAAAGAAGACTGCAGCAGCTGTAGAAGAGAATGGTATTCTGGATAATAGGAGAAGATTTTTTAAAGGCAGAGTGCGCAATGTACCGATGAAAGACTTGATAAATAAGAAATGATTTATATGTATTATAATTAATGATGATGTATTATGAAGGGGCTGTTGCACCAGTAGATAAATAATCTACTGGTGCAATGGCTCCTTTTTTGCGCATGGAAACAGAAAAGCAGGCTCCAAAGAACCTGACATTTATGGTATAATATGGAAGAAGGACATACGAATATGAGTTGGAAGTTCAGTTTTAAAAGAAAAATCAATAGTGGAGGAATAATAATATGGCTGATTTTGAAGAACAATTAGAAAGACTTATTGATAGATCAGAAGAAAATTTTAATGGTAATAGTGATTCATGTGAAATATGGATGAATGATGTTGAAATCTTTTATAATAAATATCTTAAACAACATTCTTTAAATCAAAGAATACATACATTGTTATTTCATAGAGATTACAAGGCAATTAGCGCTTGTTTAATAAGTATAAGAAATGATAATGATTTTATGAATAAAATGAACGGCGTACAGATGGTAAATGTACCAAAATATAAAGCGAAATCTTTACCTGATTATGACGTTTTTATTTCTCATGCCAATATAGATAAAAAAGATTTAATAGAAGAGCTTTATCAATCATTGAGTAAATTGGGGGTAAATATTTTTTATGATAAAGAATCTCTTGAATGGGGAGATAATTGGAAAGAAAGAATCCTAAATGGAACACGTAAAGCAGAGTTTGCAATAATTGTAATTTCCGATAATTTTTTTGGTAGAGAGTGGACAGAGAGAGAACTTTCAGAATTTTTGAATAGACAAAATAGGAATGGACAAAAACTTATTTTACCTATCCTTCATAATATCACTATTAACCAGCTATATGAGAAGTATCCAACTGTAGCCGATTTACAAGCTATTGATTCCAGTAAGTATACATGTGATCAAATAGCACTAATGTTTGCCAGACAACTAATTAAACGTCTTAAAAACTGATAAAAGTGTAAATTTTATGTAGTATAATAGTCATAAAGGGAGAAAATACTATGGAGAATGATAAGGAAAAAACGTGGAAGAACATTGAAAAAATGGCATTAATTATAACGACTTTGGCAGCAATTCTTGCTATTATTGGTTTCTTTTCATCATCAGAATCTGTTCCTACAAAAAATTATGAAGTAGAAAACAATGACGGAGCCATAGTAGATGAAAATAATGGAACTATCAATTTTAATTATTTAGAAGAAAATGATGATAATATATCTCTAATTCGTGAAGAATTGCTTGACCTTTCATATGCTGGTATTTATCCCGTTTCAATGGAGGGAATGGTTAATCGAGAGGGTAATATTTATTATAAAAAAGGTGCAGTAATTGATACTGAATTTGAAAATAAAAGTAATAATTCAAAGATAATCACTGATATTGATTTTGTTATAGATAATATCGCTGAGATAGAGTATTATGAAGTGGATTTTGTCCCAATAGATTTTGAAGATGGTATAAGTATTTATGCCATAAACAATGGAAACGTAGACATTGAAAATTCTAGTGTAAAATTAGGAACTACTTTTAATGATATTTGGGATGAAAAAAATGATATTAATTTTGAAACTATGAATTCTTTAAAATTGGAACTTTCACATGGAGAAGTTAGTGAAATATATCAATATTCTTATGCTGATTTATTAAAGATATTTAATGGCGGAAACAAATCGGGATGGCTGCATGTTTTTATAGTGGATACCAAGGGTGCAATGATTAATTTTGAACCATTTATTTGTAATATTGTTTGTGATGATTTAGGCATTTATTCTATTATTAATCAAGGTGGTGATGGACAACAAGATAATATTATACCTATCTTTTTAGATGGGAAAACGCAAAAAGTTGAGATAGTGAATAATCATCCGGAAATTAACAGCCATGGTGTCACGCAAATACAATTTTTAGTATTACCTAATCAATCAATGAAAATTGACTTTCATATAGATATTGTTTTTAATGATAACACAAAAGTAGAAAGTGAAAGGTATACTGCAAATTTTTTAGTTCCCATTTATGACGATGCCAATGATTATTTATTATTAAGGGAAGCTATCATGAAAAGTAAAAGTAAAAGGATGATATATGGAAGAGAAGAAAATATTGATTCAAGTTTTTTGTATAATCCCAAAAAACTTTATGATAATCTTTGCGAATAGTTAATATATCTTCTTATATTTAATATATTTCATATAGAAATTATATTTTTAATATAATATTTTTCATCTGTTGGACTAAGGCTCATAGTATTTGTTTTTTCCTTAAATAGGAAAGAGAGTGTTGCTGGTTAATTAACATTCCAGTTACTTTATTTCCTGTATAAAATAAAGAAAAAGAAACAATTTATTTGGGAGGTGTTATTTATGGAACCAACTGAATTATGCTGGGAAACAGGAAATTATACAGATGATTGTGATTGTGAATTTTGCGTTCATAATTTTGAATGTAGCGGATACGATAGTGACGATGATTAGTAGATTAAGGAGTTTTGATGAAAAAAGCATATCCAATATTTGTGGCGGAACATATGGGAGATTATCTGGTTTTTGTTCCGGATTTTGAGATTTATACCGAAGGGAAAAGTCTTGTAGATGCTATGGAAATGGCGAGAGATGCTATTGGATACCAAGCAATGGCATTTCAGGACGATGGGAAGGAACTGCCAGAAGCGTCAAATTATGATAAGGCAGTAGCAGTAGCAAAAGCTGATACAGAGATTTTTGATTATTCACAGGGCATTATTACAATGGTTGACATTGATTTTTCGGAATATAAGAAAAAACATGATAAACGTATGGTAAAGAAAAACTGCACTATACCATATTATCTCAATGAAGAAGCAGAAAAAGAAGGAATAAATTTTTCAAGGGTACTGCAGGATGCTTTGCAAGAAAGGTTAGGATTATAATAATACTAACTACGCATATGATAAAAATATTATTTTAAATGGACTTTTGTTTAATTTGCTTTTTACAAAAAACAATTTTTGTCTATCATAATATTTATATAAAAGCTATAAGGAGTGTGATTGAATATGTTCTTTAAAAAAGAAAATAGCAATATGGAAAAATTGTTGAAATTTGTGGATGTAACTGATGAATTGTCTACACGGAGTGATATAGAATATAAAATAGATACTATTAAAAATGATAACCCTACATACAATAAGAAACAAATAATTGAGGCACAATTAGCTTTTTTGGAATCAAAAATTAATGAAAAGTCTCTTTGGGATCATCTTGGTCTTGCTTGGTTGCTGATATGTTCGGCTGTTGCTTTAGTTGGCAATTTAATAGAGGTAAAATCTATGGAAAATAATGTAATAGAAGCTATTACATGGATTTATTTCATTCTTCTTTTAGGTGCAATGTGTATTCTTTTCCGCGGTATATTTATTCAGTCTAAAATAAAAAATCAAATTTTTTTACAAAAAATTCTTACTTATTTGTTGGAAGATTTAAAAGAAAATGAAATAATTACAGAGACTGCAACTGTAAGCAGATCATCTAAAAAAAAAGAAGATGTTAAAGAAATAGAAGGTCAGAGACAAGAATAACTCTCCGTGGTTACTTCAAAAGAACATAATGATAATAAGAGAGAAGATTATATGGGAAAGGTATATGTAAAAACAAAATATGATAATGGAATGAAAATGGAGATTCCACATAATATTAATATTGCAAATGCAATGTATGGTTTCCGTGAACTGGGAGCCGAAATCATTCCATATCATACGATAAATGAGATTTATGATTCCGTTACTTTAGATGATATTGTGCTAGATTATATTGACCAATGTAATGAGATTTTTGCAAAGTTTGGCGTATATCCCTATATACCTGACTATCCTGAGCATTTAAAAACATTTCTGGGAAGAAAGATATGGAAAGATACAATAAACAGTATTTCTTCTGAAGAAGCTAAATGGAGTGCAGGATATTTTGTAAAACCTATAAAAGATAAGGCCTTTACGGGAAAAATAATCCGCAGTATTTCTGACCTTGTAGGTTGTGGAAAATGCGGCGAAAATTATGATGTACTTGTCAGTGAGCCATTAGATATTAAAGCAGAATGGCGATGCTTCATTACCTATGATAAATTAATAGATGTAAAGTCGTATGGACAACTTTTGGATGTGGGAAGAGAAAGTTTTTACTTTAGTTATGATCCAGAGGTATTAAAACAAATGCTTAAGGCATTTTTACAGTGGGATAAAAGACCGGCATCATGCAGTATGGATATATGCGTTACAGGCGAGGGAAAAACATTATTGGTGGAATTTAATGATGCTTATGCATTAGGATGTTATGGTCTTTCTCCTATTTTTTATGCTAAATTAATTTCTGCTAGGTGGAGTGAGCTATTAAAACGCAAAGACGAATATAATTTTTACTAATAATGTAATAAATAATGTTAATTGAAGTAAATCGGTACATAAAATGAATTTTATTCAACCATTGTTACCACTATAACGAATATTAATAGGCAACTATTCGCAAAAGACTAATTTTCCGAAAAGTTGATTATAAATGTATGATATATGGTCAACAAAAAGAATAAATAAAGATAAATAAAACTAGGTAATAGGGAATGTTTAACATATATTTTATATAAATATCTAATAAATTAGCTAATAGATATTGCACTAAAATTAATACTTGAATATAATAGATTTAACAAGAGAACCGAAAACTAGATGATATCTGGTTGCCGGCAGAGTAAATTGTTACAATAAGCGCCTTACTTGGCAAGAGCGAGGGCGCTTATTTGCGTTTTATTAATGTCAAAACAGCGCAGATCATAATTACAAAAGTGAATAGTTCGCTATATGTAACCACCATAGGCACCTCAACTCCCTTCATAGCGTCCGGCAGTTGGGTATACATCCTCTTCGGTTCTCTTGTTAAATATATTATAATACTACAAAGATGTGGGTGCAAGTTTGATATTAAATGCCTTTTTTTTGAATATGTATATTATGCACAAAATCATATAACGCACTATAACGCTTAAAACGCGCTTGATTGTCTAATGTCATATATTTATATTATCCCCTCTATTCTGTTGAAATTTGGTGCATTGTAAGCTCATATAGAGGCATTCCTGCGCTGCTTTTACACTCACTTATTTTATTCGGTAAAAGAAAGAAAAAAACAGCACTTTTACCAAAGAAAAAACACTTTTACAATATATTGTGTTTGAAGATATAGATAAATCTTTATATAGTATAAAGGAGCCACTCATTTATCATTTTACATGAAATGCACACTAATAAGATGGACATAACCATAATCTTTTTAAGCGAATCTTGCAGATATAAAATTAGGGCAGTCGCTTCACGAATGTTTTATTCGTTAAAAGCGACTGCCCTTTTTAATTAAGTATTATTATTTCAAATCACAACTACTCCTCTTCTTACAAAATTTCTCGATCCGTTCTCCAAAGGTTAATCTGGCAACATCTATTACGGCCAGGTATTCCTGCAGTAGCCCATGATTCAAAGATGACAGCTGAATTTCTTCATCATCCGGCTTGCTTTCCATAAGAAGGATAAATTCTCCATTTAATCCATCAGGAAAAATGTAGATCCCTGAAGCAGGACTATTGAGAACCGATTCATAATATCCGTATTCGTCGGGGTTTACGAAATTGCTTAACGTATCATAGCAATACGTGGCTAAGCTTCTTTCTTCTTCAGTAAGCGCTGCGTCGGCAATGCTTTTTTGCTTGATTGCTCTACAATACTCTAATACTCCATGAGAATGCTTATTATAAAAAATGGAAATATGTCCGCTAAAGTTATCTGGAAGCCAATAGAATCCCCATGCGAGCAGGATTGCGAATTGTCCACGAACAATTTCTGTATCATCTATTTCCTGCTCTGAGTCAAGCTCTATTCCCAGGATCTCCGATGAGGAGTCTACAAGGAAAGAGCTTATCGTTTCGATATAACTGTCTTTGGATATCCGGGACTCTTCATGCCTAAAGTAATGCTTGCTAAGATATGCTCCTACTGCATTCCGACAGCATATATTGTCAAACAGCTCTATAACATCTTTTTGGAATCGTTTGCATTGCTTGCAATTTCCGTCACATTTCTCTTGCCCCGTCATGAGGTCAAAATTCGCAGCTATTTCTCCGGAGATTATTGCAAAGTTAATAAATCCAATTTCCTGAAAAAGCTCATCCTGGCTCTCAATATCATACACATCATTTATATCCGGGTCCTGATGATAATTGAATGCATTTTCTCCACATAAATCTGTAATATAATGAACAACCCATGTTGAATTTGGACTATTTGCGTAATCTGCCGCCATGCAGTTTCCCGTGCAGTAATAATCATTTGTACTAATTTTTATGTACTCTGATTTGCTTGCATAAACTCTTGCTGTGATACAATTAATTGTTCTTAAATATAATTGTGCGGTTATGCTGTTTATATCTTCCTGCATGGCCGCTTTCATTGATTTATTTAATTGATGGAGTGCTTTTAATGCCTCCAGTTTAGATGTAATATTATCCATCTTTTATTCATCTCCTCTCCCATTGTCAATGCACTCCCTGATCCAATAAGTTATTAAGGAAATCAGAAAATTCACGGCCACATTGTTAATGCTATTGAATGTGCGACTGTCTTCGTTTTCTGTTACTATATAAAGTAAAAGGATATTGCCATAAACCGTACCGCCAACATGTCCGAAATCATGAGATATTGTGGTATCAGGTTCTGCATCAGAATACTCTGCTAAATTTCCAACAAGCGCATATCCTATCTTTTGCAGCAATTTATCAAGCACTGTAACCGTTTTCCGGAATAGGCATATATCTGTGTCACAAAGGCATTTTATATAATCATTTAGCATCTTCCCGGATTTGGGAAGATAAAAACAGTGATATTTACCATAAACCATTGCATTTAGTGATGAATTATCTTTGCTGTAAGATAAAAAATCAATATAAGCCTGCAGATATCCAGGCGCCTTAATAGCATAATTCCCATATATTTCTTCTAAAATATGGCTAAGATGTGGATCATTTTATGTAAAGAATCATTTCCGTTCTTAATAAACAAAGAATAATATATTCTTTTCAATAGACAATCCAGCTCCATGCCGGCTAAGCATAAAGTGTCTTCCTGCAGGTACTCTTCATCTTCTTCCGATTCCATTATCAGCTGCTCTTCTTCAATATACTGGGCACAAGTAAGACAATTGCCCTGGCAGGGCGGCATAACAGAGTCCGCACCAGATAAATATTGAACTGCAACGGAAAAATCTTCTTTAGCATTTGGATCTGCATATACATTATTGCAGTATTCAAATTCATAGCCGTAGCCATCGTCACTGGATACCGGCAACTGTGGTCTAGTCAAATTAGCTAAAAACATACCTTTGTGTGATTTCAGCTCTGAATAACGGGCCATTTTATTAAACAAAAGCGGCTGAGTTTCCTCGCAGACCCGTGAAAAGAGGATGGAGAGCATCCTTTCCATTAGATAATTTGCGTTGAAATTATAGGAAACATCATAACTCTCATCCATATTGACCAGTATATCCAAGAAATCGGATAATAATTGTCTGTTCATATGTACTCCTTTCATAAAATAATAAAGAGCACGTACAGAAAAAATCTGCACGCACTCTTTAGTTTTTTCCGGTGTAATATGTGAAAATGTCTATCTTATTCTCCATAAAGAATTTCAGATAATTTACAAAGAATCGTATCATCCTCTTTGTTATCCCTGGCTATATAAGCCAGTTTATCACATATATCCGCCAGATCTTCACTGTTAAGTAAATATTCATTTTTAATGTCGTCAAGGTAAGACAAACTATTCATTTATAATTCCTTCCTCTCTTTTCATATTGTACTGGTAAAATTCGTTGATGCAGTCAAAGGCATCAAAAAAACTGTAGCCAAGACGTTTATTATCAGTTTCCTTTTTTTTCGGATCCAAAAGCATCATTATACCGCCAAGAAGCTGAATTGCAGCTAACATATTTGTTAAAATATGCTGTGGTGCTGCATTATTCAACTCTTCACAGCTTAATTCTGTGACAGGAATATTTTTCTGCTCTTTCATAACCGGGAAATAGTGAGATTTCAAAGGCGATAATACCTTTCCCGCTTTTTTGTATGAGTAGATACATTCGCCTGATGAAAAATCATTTCCACTGTCAAAGTAATAACAGTTTTCATGCAGCGCAAACCATTGCTCACACAACATCCGGCAGGCGTCATTATCGACGGCGCCTATAATAACAGGGATGTGGTTCCATGATTCATATCCTCCTTTATTACAAAGCAGATTATCTAACTGATCAGGCTCTGTAATATATGAAGTATAGGATTCCCAGGAAAGAGAACATTGCATATCAGAAATATCCCCCATCATGTCGTTTAAAGCTTCTGCATAAGTGGCAGCCTTGTTTCTGCCTATATCGTCTTTACAAAAGCATTGACGGCTCAGGTTTTTTCCTTCTACCTTATCTCCGTCAGCTATTACCATCCGGACAATTTTTCTTTGTACATCCCATCCTGCTGTTGCGATATACCTGGTAAATTCTTTTAAAAAGTATGTCCCGGTTCCACCACTTCCTATAACTAAGATAGAGTAATTCATTTATTCATCTCCTCTCCAATAGTTCAAATTGCTTCTGAACAGGCATAGACTTTATTTCCGGCATACGGTGGTTCTCCGCCTTGTGCTGCCATGGTATCGGCCCATTCCTCATCCAAACTCTTTAATACTTCATCTTCATAAGATTTATGATCAAAGAGCAGTTTGATTTGTTTACCATTTTTCATGTCCTGAATCGTCACATACAGCTCTTCAGTCGTTAAACATTCCAGCTCCCATATTTGGGTGGCCTCTGCCAGGATACGTGCAGGCAGCACTTCTTCATCTGTAAATAACAGTTTTTTATCAGCTACTACCCTTTCATCAACACTGACAGTCACATGATATTGACACAGCTTAAAAGGGTCATTCAGATAGTTACAATTATCTGACTCAAAAGTCAGTATCATCTGCAGGATGCTCAGCCTGGTCATTTCTGTACCAGGAAGAAATGCTTCGAAAATACTTGAAACAATCCGATAAGCGCTAATGTGTAAATGAGTGCAGATACCGCAAAACAATCGTAAAAGTTTTGCGATGATCGATTGGTAACGGGCAGGTATCTTCTGATAATCGTTAATTACCTTAAAATGCCTGCCATAATCAATGTAGTTTAACATTATGATCTTCTCCTCTCCTGATTGAAAAATCAGGGATATGAAATTTTCATACCCCTGATTAGGTTAAAATGTATCACTTATTCTTTGTTTATGAGGGACAATATTAAATTGCTTACCTCAAACTTGTAAGAATTGTCACTACTGCCGCTTACGTATGCATAATACCAAGGCATACATATCTGATAAGCAAGAGCGGGATCCCCGATAAGCTGACCATTTCTTATTTCAAACCCTGCAAAAGCATTGTTTTCCAAAAAAGCCAGTCGGTCAGTAATCCCCAGAGCTGCTTTGGTCTCCAGCAACATTTCCTGCGCATATGCAAGTCGTCTGGTAATGAGCTTTACTCTTTCTGGAGAGATCACTTCTCCATTCTCTGCCTGCCGTTTCAAATGATGTAGCTTAGCGTATTCATTGCTATACGCAATAACCCAGCTGATATAGTCTTCACGTAGGGATTTTGTTACCGGCGTATCTTTATCTTTCTTTTTGGTTTTCATACGACAGCACCTGCCTTTTTCACGGAAGCCGGATCACAGATACGTAACATCTTATATCTGCTTCCTTCAATAGAAACTTCACAGTCAAAAGGTTTCAACTCATCCGATGAAAACAAAATTGTTTTAACTGCCTCCATATTCTGTGGATCTTCCTTATTCTCAATCATTTCATCATAATATATGAATAACTGAATGATAGATGGGGAAAAACCTCCGTTGGCAGTTCTTTCTTTGACAGGACATCCATAGATGACCATACCGTCATCATTCGGAATGATCTGGCAAGGACCGGATTTCAAGAAAGTCCTTTTAGAAATCGTGTCTTCCTGCTCTGTGCCTGTCTCCTTTTCCTTGGAAGAAACAAAAAAGCACTTACAGGTTTCGATAAAGGCTGCGTGTGTAATGCGCGAAGCCTCTTCGTTAAAATTCATGTCAACGGACTTAACCTCAACACCACCGCTGCTGCTTTTTTTACATACTGTCGCTCCGGAATCATCAAAAACACTGATCGTGCAGACTGATGTCCCCATCGTCCTTTTCTGCCCAAGATTTTTGAGCCTGGGCACCGTGTAATCGATGTTGTAATTAAATACCCCGAAAACTTCGTTTAGTTTACGGATACATACATCATAATCAACAGCATCAAAAGGCTGTTTTAAATCCGCCAGACACTCATCCAGATTCCGACCGTTTATTGTTTTAGCCATAGAAAGCGCCTCCTTCCTGTTCAAATAAAAAGGATGGAGGTACTTCTGTAAATCCTCCATCCACTGCAATGCGAAGACGCATTTCCGGGTTTTTAGTATTAATTCGACCTATTACTCCAAATAAGCCACGATCATATTTTTCAGCCTCACTATCTGTCGGCGAAAAAAACGCTGCCATATAATTATGACTGTGGATTGTCGCAACTACATCACACCAGTGCGGTGTAGGAGCAAACTTAGAACGCACGTCGTAGTGTGTCGCCTTCATTTCTGTAGGCTGATCGATCACATACGTTTTACTTCGATGGTCATATAACAGCCTTAATATTGCCTCATTAGGCAGGGCTCTTTTAAATATTGCCACAACATGCTCAAAAAATCTGTATGGCACTTTAGGGACCTTTAACACCATTCCGACATCTGCCGGAGTATCGCCTGCATCCCGATAGATAAATGCGGCCATCTGCGTAGAGTGAACGGTATATCCATTATAAGGCAGGCTTTTGGAACAAATAGTTCCCATGCCTGACCGTTCCGGATTCTTAAGCATGTCATTTAATTCCAAAGAGCTGGTAATAAGAAGTCCCTCAGAATTAGCCGAATTATTATAACATTCCCGCTCCTCGTAATCGTAGGCGGCGTTATAGAAACGTCCACTCCCCCTTCTTCCGGGGGTAGAATCGACAGAGAGGATTTTAGCAGTAGAATCAAAGGTAAAATGCAGCCCTTTCTTCTTTTCAGCCGACTTAAAAATAGAAAACTTGCCGCTGTAAAATGCCGTAATATCATCTCCGGTTATTTTTTCCTTCCCCCCAAACATTTCAGGAGTAAGAAGCTCCCTGTGTCCGTTCATTGTCAGATAGACGGTAAAGGGCAGCTGAAACTTTTCTTTCTTTTTTTGTGTAGTTGCCCCTTTGTTTTTCTTATCGTTGGATGAAGAAGAAATTTTGTTCGTTGCTTCCATAACAACAAAAAGCTCTTCGTTTTCTGATTGTGCGAGTTTGAAGTCCAAGCCGGTTTTAGAAATCTTTTTACAAAGAAAATCTAAAACTTTTTTTGCTGTGGGATTTTCTATGTCGTCCTCTGTCATTGTTACAGTATTTTCCAAGAAGGAAACGCTGGCAGGCAATGATATTACTTGCTTCGCTGATAAAATATTGCTATTTTTCCACAAAGGGACAATCGTATTGGATTCTATGTCATAGCACATCGTAGCGCCGGAAAACTTTGGCATATATTCAATGATCTTATCGGTCAGCATTTTCACTGTTATTTCATCCAGTTCCGTGCCCTCAAACATATCTGCAGCAAACATTATTTTCTGCATGCCGTACGCAAAAATCACTTGTTTATCATCTGACAGATCAACAAGCGTATCTTCGGATACTGCGGTAAAAATATTCTGACCTACAACGATATACGCTGTCGAAGTTTCATTTTCAGGAATAAATAATGCCCGGTGGCAGTTTAAAACCTCCGGATATCCCAGCTCGTCCAGCCTCTTTAATAATTCCGCTGAGGTAATGGCTGCATTTTCTGCTTCTTCTTCCCTAGCAGTCACAATGACCTCAAATCCCATCCCATATACATGGACAGGCAATGTGAGTTCCCGGTCACTTTTTCCTTTTTCTGTCTTTTTCTTATTGGCTTTTTGGGGTTTTGCTTTGACAAGATCCTCTTTGCCGCTGAAGCCAAATTCCTCGCCAAAAATATCGGAAAAACTGTTTTGTCCTATCATTTAATACATCTCCTTTCCATAGTGCTGCATTTTAAACATGCAATTTAAAAAATTCCTGAATGATTTCATCCAGGGTTTTTGAACAAGATAACAAAAGATTATGAGGAAATTCCTCCATTTCTTCCAGTTCATCGCAAAATGAGAATTGGTCTATGGTTTTTGCTAAATTGACGTTATCTTTACCATCCTGTAAATAATCCCTGTTAGTTTCGCCGCATAGCGTGTCTTCAATTACCAAGGCACAATCCATAAAGTTTTTTATTTTACGATTTTTAATAGAACCTGTGCAGACTTCGCCCGTAGAGCTGACGTTGCCAAAAGGGTATTTGCATAAGCACGTGTCCATGTCATCCCAATGCTTGTAGGTATAGCACCTAAAGTCGGTAACAGTACCTGTATTTGCATAGATAAGATACAAAAGATTCGGCATGGGCATATAGTAGCTTTTACGTTTCCCTTCATAGTTCAGTACAAATTGGTGTTTTTGCGAAGGAACCTTTATGATGGCTCCAAGAGTGCCGGGAGTATTTGATACAAATCCATCAACAAAGCCGTCAGGTATTGCTCCAACCTTTAAGACAGCTGCAGAATCCCGTCTCGTAGCACCCTGGATCAACGTAACAAAATCGTCGATAGACATTGTTCTTTGATAGGATGTGCCATCCTCCATTTCCAGAGTACAAACAAAGGCTACTTTACCCAAATCACTCCGAACAGTCTGCGCGGTAAGTTTTGCATTGTTCATTTTGAACTCCTTTCCTTATAATACTCTTTTAAGTGCAGTTAATCGTCTGCGCTTTAATGCATGAATTAATTGTCCAGGATTACCCAGTATGCTCTCATCAATAACCAACAATGGAACATTTTGACATAACTCCCTGGACTCAAGAAGTCTTTTCGTTTGCTCCATGATAAAGCCAGTACTGTAGGATGCAAGCTGCCCTGTGTCATTGGCGTTAATCAGCTCCGTAAAAAAGCTGTACATTTCCGATAATTCAGGCGGCTTATCCCTAAGAACCCCATCCCCTTCAGGCATGCGGTCCATATCCTGAGCAATACACTCAAAATCAAGTGATTGATCATAATTGTCTTTTAATTTCATGCTCTCGTCTCCTTTCTTTTTTGGCATAAAAAAAACACCAGTTTACTAACTGATGTATTTATGCATTAATATTATTTTTTTGCTAAACAGCCTATTCGTCTCCTTCCCGTCTTCAAAACCTATCATAAAATAGGAATTATCAAAATGCCATGCCGAAACAAGGTTCTACAGAATAAGAGAAAACAAAACTATTATGGTTATATTATACTTAGATTCCATGTAAGATGCAATATAAATAGTGAAACTGCTTATTATTGGAATATTTATAATTATAGGGTAGATTGATCAAATTCATTCTTTTTAAAAAATATTTAAGATAGAAAATTTTAAAAAATACAGTTTGTTATTATCTAAGAACTGGATTTGACACACACATCAAAGAAAGCTTGACCAAAGGATGTATATTCGATATACTGATAGGACTCAATGGCTTTAGTATTTTTTTTGAGAAGGTCTTTTTGCATTTTCATCTTATATTCATTATATACTAATGACTCTTTAAAACTTTTTGGAACATGATAAGAGAGTCTATAGAAAAATCCACTATCTTTATTAGGATATTTATCAATAAAAGGATTACTTCTTTTAATTAAATTTAATCTTGACAAATTCTCTAATGAAAATGTCACAATACTGCGTTCTGCAAATTGGATTGAGGTCAAGTCATCAACCTGCCATGTTTTTTGAATATCTAATTCAGCAGTAGTTTCGTTTGCATCCACTTTTAATTCATAGAATTCAACTCCTAATTTGGCTATTACTACCGGTTCTTGTTCCTCATCATTATAATCATAATCAATTTCGTTAAAAATCTTAGCATCAATTGGAGAAAGTTGTTTAATAATTTCTACAAATGAAGGATGCACCATATCTCTTGTATCTAAATTCATAGCTGCTGCAAGTAAATTAGCATAAAGTTCACGTAATTCATCACTATTTGCGGAATATGCAATTGCCTGAATAGTTGGAACAGCAATAGATGGATCAGGTTTCCCAATTTTTTGGGGATCCTCGTTTTGAAGCTTTTGGGCTAGTGCAATAACATGTTGACATTTAGCATTACAACAACTTCCTATTCGGAAGCTGTTGTAAACTTAGGATACAATGAACTCAACTTTACTCTGGCATCGGTAGTTCGGAATTGCCAATTAACTTTTGCTGCGGATG
>Ga0209064_1000497_pt1 | contig 87097 bp, 82 predicted proteins | sample Inofromicrocosms_FD_187498 | JGI IMG/M metagenome (GOLD analysis project Ga0209064, IMG submission 187498) | Mouse cecum microbial communities from Vienna, Austria - Inoculum for glucosamine and mucus D2O microcosms (SPAdes) (version 2) | ecosystem: Host-associated > Mammals > Digestive system >...
TTTTCGCAGCTTGTCACGTCCTTCTTCGGCGCCATGTACCAAGGCATCCACCTCAATGCTCTTTGTAGCTTGAACTTTCTTTCTCTCAATTTAGCATTCTTTTCGCTTCTCTGAGTTTTCTTTCTTTTACTCTTTCCAATTCTTTGACTTTAACTCGACTAATTTATTTTCTTACAGTTCAGAAGCTTCCCTTTTTAAAATTGGTAACCTCTTTCTTCGTATTAACCTAAATCAATCTTCTTTCTTAAAATTGCCTTTTGTACTTGTTTCTTTCTTCTCTATGCAGTTGTCAATCTTCTCTTTCTATCCAACATCAGTTGAATTTTTTTGGTGAGCTTAGCCAAACGTTTAAATTCATCTAAGCCCTATGGTGGGCTCAAATGGACTCGAACCATCGACCTCACGCTTATCAGGCGTGTGCTCTAACCAGCTGAGCTATGAGCCCTCAAAATTAACCGTAAAGGTTAATTGGTGGAGGTAAGCGGGTTCGAACCGCTGACCCCCTGCTTGCAGGGCAGGTGCTCTACCAGCTGAGCTATACCCCCATAAAAGTTTCACGAAAATCCTTTGCAAGCAAAATCTTTGCCGTGAGATTGCCGCTACCGCTAAACGCCTGACGGTTGAAATCAACCCTTGCGTTTACGGCGCAAGTTATAAAAACTTTGCGGCGCTTTTACGCTTTGCACTGCCGTTTGGCGAAAACTTAACGTTCGTCTTACGGCAATAAACAAAACAAATGCTCCTTTAATTTAAGGAGCACAAGTTATATTAAAAACGAAGAGAAGGAAACGATACAGTTTCTGTATCGACTGAGAATGGATAGCAGATTTTATCAGCTACTGCTATCAAATCTCCCTAAAAGGAGGTGATCCAGCCGCACCTTCCGATACGGCTACCTTGTTACGACTTCACCCCAGTCATTGGTATTACCTTAGGCGGTTCCTTCCTTGCGGTTAGGTCGCCGACTTTGGGTACTCCCAACTCCCATGGCGTGACGGGCGGTGTGTACAAGACCCGGGAACGCATTCACCCCGACATGCTGATTCGGGATTACTAGCAACTCCGACTTCATGTGGGCGGGTTTCAGCCCACAATCTGAACTGAGACTATCTTTTTGAGATTCGCTCCATATTGCTATATTGCAACTCTTTGTAATAGCCATTGTAGCACGTGTGTAGCCCAGGCCGTAAGGGCCGTGATGATTTGACGTCATCCCCACCTTCCTCCGTGTTAACCACGGCAGTCTAAACAGAGTGCCCAACTTAATGATGGCAACTATTTATGAGGGTTGCGCTCGTTGCAGGACTTAACCTAACATCTCACGACACGAGCTGACGACAACCATGCAGCACCTGTCTTCGTGTCCCGAAGGAGGGTCCAATCTCTTGGACTTTCACTCGATGTCAAGGCCTGGTAAGGTTTTTCGCGTTGCTTCGAATTAAACCACATGCTCCGCTGCTTGTGCGGGTCCCCGTCAATTTCTTTGAGTTTCAACCTTGCGGCCGTAGTCCCCAGGCGGAATACTTAATGCGTTAGCGGCGTCACGGAGGGAGTCGATACCCCCCACAACTAGTATTCATCGTTTACGGCGTGGACTACCAGGGTATCTAATCCTGTTTGCTCCCCACGCTTTCGTGCCTCAGTGTCAGTTACAGTCCAGCAATTCGCCTTCGCCACTGGTGTTCCTCCTAATATCTACGCATTCCACCGCTACACTAGGAATTCCAATTGCCCCTCCTGCACTCAAGTCCGACAGTTTTAGTAGTAGTTCCGAGGTTGAGCCCCGGGGTTACGCTACTAACTTGCCAAACCACCTACGCACCCTTTACGCCCAGTCATTCCGGATAACGCTTGCCTCCTACGTATTACCGCGGCTGCTGGCACGTAGTTAGCCGAGGCTTATTCCTAAGGTACCGTCACTATCTTCTTCCCTTAGAAAAGAACTTTACAATCCGAAGACCTTCATCATTCACGCGGCGTTGCTGGTTCAGAGTTTCCTCCATTGACCAATATTCCCCACTGCTGCCTCCCGTAGGAGTTTGGGCCGTGTCTCAGTCCCAATGTGGCCGATCACCCTCTCAGGTCGGCTACTGATCGTCGCCTTGGTGAGCCGTTACCTCACCAACAAGCTAATCAGACGCGAGCTCATCCATATCCGATAAATCTTTGATTGTCGGAAGATGCCTTCCAACAATATTATGCGGTATTATCAGTCGTTTCCAACTGTTATCCCCCTGATATGGGCAGATTGCTCACGCGTTACTCACCCGTCCGCCATGTAGTAAACTACATTCGACTTGCATGTGTTAAGCACGCCGCCAGCGTTCATCCTGAGCCAGAATCAAACTCTTAAGTTTAATTTGTATAAAACACAAACCTTTGAAAGTTCGTGGCTCTATCTCGACTATTTTAGTCATTTATCTTTGCTGACTTTGCTTTGTGGTACTAAATGTACTTCAAAGTTATTGACAGAAACTTTTTTATCAATTCGATAATAAAAAATCGTTTCCTTCTATTCAATTTTTAAACTACGTTACCGAACTTGTCCGTTCGGTGCTCATTTGCGAGAGCTTTTCTATTTTAGCACAACACTTTTAAAAATGTCAAGCATTTTAAGAAACTTTTTTAGGAAAATTTTATATTTATTTTCCTTCAAGCCGTTTTCCCGCAACGACCTTTATAAGATAACATATCTACAAAAAGGTTGTCAAGCGATTTTACAAACTTTTTTGCCTGAATATATAAGTTTTCTTACGGGCAATGAGCGTTGCCCGACCGCCTCGCGACAGCTTGCTTATGATATCAATATTGCCAAATAATGTCAATATTATTTACGTCTTATTTAAAAAATTTAATAAACGATAAATTATTTAAAGTTTTGTTACAAAATCACATATTTACATATATGCAATCATATACGCGCGCGTGCGCGTACATAAATATATAAAACGTAAAAGTTATATTATAGATTTGCAAAATGCGCGCCTTTATGATATAATCGTTTAAGAAAAAGTGAAAGGTAATATTTATGTTTAAAATCTTGCGCATCGTTTGTTGCGTTATTTGCGCGCTACTTCTTGCCGCGTGCGTGTTTGTCTTTATCTATCTCGGAACGGTTTGGGGCATTGCCGACGTAATAGCCGCCGCGGCGTTTTTTGCGCTGACGATTCTCTTTAAAGGTTTACAGGAGGACTACGAAAAGAAACACCCCGAAAAATTTACCGCCGCCACGGAGGAAAGCGCCGTTCCCCTCCCCTCCGACGCAGAAGAGAGCCAATCGCCCGATAAACTTGTTGAAACACAAAACGCTCTTAACGAAGATGATTAAATTAAGAAGAGAGAAAAATGCCTCTTTATTTATGTAAAAACGAAAAAATTTTAAAAAACTGGACTTTTGCAAGCGAAGAAGCAGGCAACGGAACTTACAACCACTGCTTAACGGTTACCAATAAGAGAATGGTTGCAACCGGCAATTCGCCCAACTCTATTTCGCGCACGGAGATTCCAATAGACAGCGTAAAGAGCATTAACGGCAGTTACTACGCAACCGAGGAAAAGACTAAAACCCCAACGGCGGAATTGTGCTTGCGGGAATTTTACTGCTCATTGCCGGAATAATTCTTATTGCGGTATTTATAGGCAACCTTGCGGGAATGATAATCGGTCCCATACTCGGACTGGCGGGCTTGATAATTGTTATAGTGGGCGCGACGCGCTCGAAAACCGTTACAGCTCCCGCAGGCTTTTCACTTATGGTAACCACGGCGGGAAGCGAGGGCACGCCCCTGTCGGTAGGAAAAAGCTTTAACTCCGCGCAAACCCAAACGCAAACCATACAACTGTCCACGTTACGATTAACAAGGAAACCGTAGAAGAAATTTTAGATATGCTCGGCGCGCTGGTTTTAGGAAAGCAACCGCTTGAAACGCCCGCCGCCGCTAAAAACGATAACCGAGAATTATTGGACAAAGAAACCGCCTGACGGCAAAGTCCTCCGCAAACCTTATTGCGGAGGGCTCTTTTAATACTAACACTTTAAATCTTTACCGCCTGAATTATTGTTTTTTTCCACCGCCCCGTTATTTTCCTCCGCAACTTTATACCCAAGTTTTTTATATTCGTTTAAAGTTGCGTTAAAACTGCGGCGGGCAGAGCCAAACGCTTCAAGCACCCTGTCCTTTATTTCGTCGCTACTTGTCTTGCTACCCGTTGTCGTAGTAACGTCTTTATCGTTCCAAATGCTGTGCTTTGTAACGCTGACGCTACTGTCGAGCACAACGTTTTCAACAAAGCCATTACTCACCTTGCCGCACTTTTTGCATTTTGCCTCGATAAAAATCGAGCCGATAGTTTCATACGTTGTTCGTGAAGAATCGTCGTTACTTCTTGTTTCTCTTCTTGTCTGCCCGACGCGCCAAGACAAATCGCCGAAAGCGAATTCTCTACCGCACCCGCAAACAGCGATACCGCCGTCGATTTCCACGCCGACGTCCGACTTTTTTATCGCTCCGCCTATTAAAACGCAAACGACAATCAACAGTATTATTGCGACAGCTAATATGCCAAGCACATATAAAAACCTAATTTCCCCGCCCGAAGTATGATTGGTCAGCAACATTTCCTTTATATTAGGAAACATTACTATAAACGACCCGACCAGAGCGGCGAGTATTATCGCGCCGACAAGCACTATTCTTATTGAGCGCAATTTTTTTACTTTTTCTACGCTACCTTTGGGATTGACAAGTTTCATAACCTCTCCTTTTCTTTCGATTACTTATAATTGTTTTTGTTAGCCGTGTACACGGCTAACAAGGGGCGCGCCCCTTGAAAAACTTTTCACTTGAAACGATTATATCGCACGTCGCAGATTTTTACTACGCAATCACAAAATATTGTCAATAAATTCTTCCGGGTCGAACAGCTCCAAATCGTCAATTTTTTCACCCACGCCCGCAAACACAACGGGTATTTCCAGCTCGCCGCAAAGCGAAATTACAAAACCGCCCTTTGCCGAGCCGTCGAGCTTGGTCAAAACTATGCCGTCAAGCTCTACCGCGCTATCGAACACCTCCGCCTGATTATAGGCGTTGTTGCCCGTGGTAGCGTCCAACACAAGCAATTTGTAGAAATTGGCGGCGGGGTATTCCCTGTCCACCACGCGCGACATCTTTTTCAGCTCTTCCATAAGGTTGGATTTAACGTGCAACCTGCCCGCCGTATCCACGATTACCACGTCGGTGCCGCGAGCCTTTGCCGAAGAGAGCGCGTCGAATACCACCGCCGAAGGGTCGGAACCCTCTTCGTGCTTGACTATGCGCACCTTAGCCCTGTCCGCCCATACGGAAAGCTGGTCGCTTGCCGCCGCGCGGAACGTGTCCGCCGCCGCGACGGTAACGCTTTTGCCCTGCCTTAAAAAGTAAGCGGCAAGCTTGCCGACGGTAGTCGTCTTGCCCACGCCGTTTACGCCGACAAGCATTATAACTGCGGGATATTCTATGCGGGGCAGCGGAGCTTCCTCCAACTTTTCCTGCAAGATATCCTTTAAGCAGTCCACCACAAAGTCCTTGTCCTTAATTTTTTCCGCCTTGACTTCCGCGCGCAATTCCTCCACGACGTCCGCCGCGGTGTTTACGGAAATATCCGAGCTGATTAAAATTTCTTCGAGCTCGTCGTAAAACTCGTCGCCGAGCTTATTTTTGGAGAACAACGCGCCCAGCGCGTCGGAAAACGCCTTCTTTGTCTTTTTAAGCGCGTTTGCAAGTTTTGAAAAAATTCCCAATTTGTTTCACCTTAATTGTTTTAACCGATACGCGGCAGGGCACAGAGCAATTCCGCCGCGCCGCCATACCATATAAATTATAGCCGAATTAAGAAACGGTATCGCCGCCCAACCTGCTTTCAACTTCGGAAAGCTTAACGGATACTATTTTTGAAACGCCCTTTTCTTCCATAGTAACGCCGAAAAGCACGTCCGCCTTTTCCATAGTAGGTTTACGGTGGGTAATAACGATAAACTGCGTCTGCGCGGCAAACTTTTTAAGATACGTTGCGTACCTGCCTACGTTGGCGTCGTCAAGCGCCGCCTCGATTTCGTCCAGCACGCAGAAAGGCATAGGGCGCATCTGAATGATTGCAAAGAGAATTGCTATCGCCGTAAGCGCCTGCTCGCCGCCCGAAAGCAACGATATTTTTGTAAGGTTTTTGCCGGGAGGGCAAGCGACAATTTCAACGCCCGCGTCCAGAGGGTCCTCGCACGCGGAGTAATCGAGCTGTAATTCCGCCCTGCCGCCGCCGAACAGTTCTTTAAACGTGCGCTTGAAGTTTTCGTTTATGGTGTTAAAGCCGGCGTCGAAAATTTTGAGCATCTCGCCCTTGATGTCGGCAAGAGCCTTTTCCAAATCCTCGATTGCCTTCTGCAAATCGTCCTTTTCCTCGCACATCTTCTGATAGCGGGCGCTTACCGCCTCGTAGTCCTCTATTGCGGTAAGGTTTACGGGACCGAGCATCGTGATTTGCCGCTTACAGCTGATAATAGTTGAAGATGCCGCGGAAACGTCGAAGTTTTCCACCTTGTACTTCAAACAGCCCTCGTAGTCCTCGTGATATTCTTCGTCTATGCGCTGCTGTAAAAATTCCAAATCGGAATCGATTTTCTGCATAGCCATTTCCTGATTATGCAGTTTACCGTTCAGCTCTTCCAACAGCTCGGCGGTTTCAAACCTCGACTTGTCTATGTCGGCGACCCTGGCGTTGAGCTTTTTCTTACTCTCTTCGACCTCGCCGATACGCGCGTTCAAATCATCGAGTTTAAGCTGTTCGTCCTTGGTGAGCGCCGCCCTCGCCGCCTTGTCGCTCCACTCGTCAAACTGCTGTTGAAGCTGTGGCAGAAGGGTGCGCAGGTTGCTCACCCGCTCGATAAGCTCCGCCTTTTCGGCTTTCGTCCTCTCGGCGGAATCGGTGTTTGACTTCATCGCGCTTTCCAACGAAGCCATTTCCACCTGCATAGAGTTGAGACGCGCGGTCTTTTCGTTGCGCTCCTTTACAATCTTGTCGTTCTGCTCGCTCATAGTGTCGATTTCGGAAGAAGCCTTGTGCGACTGCTCCGAAAGCGTGCTTGCGCCCTGACTCGTGGAGGAATATTGGCTGTCCAATTCGGCAAGCTTGCCCTCTATCTGCCCGCGCGACTGCCGGTATACGGAGTACTCGCTCTCCCTGTCGGCAATGTTGAACATCAGGCTGGAAAGTTTTTCCTTTGCGCCCGCAAGCTCCAAGCGCGCCTGTTGCAGTTTGCCGTCCAGCTCCTCCCTGAACGCCTTTGCGGCGGCAAGCTCCTTTTCGGCTTCGCCGCGCTTAAACTGCGAACTTTCAAGCAGGTTTTTCTTTGCGGTTATTTCGTCCTCTATTTCCTTTATCTTTCTTTCGTTGGCAAGCAGGTTTGCCGAATTTTCCCTGCGGCTGCCGCCCGTCATCGAACCGGAAGTTGCAATTATATCGCCGTCGAGAGTTACTATTTTAAACGAACGGGGATAGCGCCTTGCAATTACCGTTGCGCAAGCTATATCTTCGCAAACCAAAGTATTGCCCAAAAGGTTGTGAATTACGTTTTCGTACTTTTTATCGTACTTGACCAAATCGATTGCCAACCCCACCGCGCCCCTTTCGTTGCAGGCGGACTTGATTTGCGGGGTTTCGAAGCGGGGACGGAGCGCGTCCACGGGCAAAAAGGTTACCTGACCGGCGCGATTGGACTTTAAGTACTCAATCAGATACTGCGCGTCCTCGCGCGTTTCGGTTATAACGTTTTGCATAGCCCCGCCAAACGCCGTTTCTATGGCTATTTCGTAACCCTTGTCGCAGGAAACTACGTCGGCAATCAAGCCCATAATTTTAGCCGACAGCTTAGGGTTGTCCTTGGCGTCGGACATAAGGCGGCGCACCGAATACACGTACCCCTCGAACCTGTCGCGCAGGGCGGTATACGTGCGCAAACTCTGTTGAAGAGAAGATATCTGCGCCTCGCTGTCGTAAATTCTTCTAACCAGAGTCTGCACCTTTTCGTTGGCGACGTTCACCGCCGTTTCGGCGTTTTCGTACAGCACGTTTTCGTCGCCGAGGTAGGAGTTGAGGCTCTCCTGCTGATTTAAAGTTTTGTCGTACTCGGCTTTGAGTTTTTCGTGTTCGGCGCGCACGGTTTCCATAGCCGCGTCCATTTCGGCAAGACGCTCTTTCAAAAGCTCCTTCTTAGCCGCAAGCGAGCCTATGTTTTCCTTTATTTCGGAAAGGTCGCGGAAAGCGTCCATAACCTTTTTTCTGTGTTCGTTGGTCGAAAGCTCGTAACTTGCTATACTCTCGGTAAGCGTTACTATTTCGGCTTGAAGCGCCGCGCTCTCCTCGCGAAGTCTTTCTATCCTTTCGCCGTTCTTGCGGGCGTATTCCTCGCAACGGCGTATGCCCTTATCCACGTCGCCTATGCGCTTTGTGGCGAAAACTATGTCGTCCTGAGCCTGTTGAAGCTTGTATTTAACGGCGTTGGCGCGCTCCTTAAACACCTTGCTTTCGCCCGTACTGCGCTCCAACCCGACAGTATATTCCAACCTCTCCTCGTTAAGCCTTTTCAGTTTTTCGTCCGCGCCCGCCAAAAGGCTTCTGCACTCCTCGTACTCGGACAACAGCGTAGCCGCAAGGTCGGTATTTGTCTTAATCTGTTCGTTTATTTTGGTAATGCGCGCGTTGAGTTTATCCCTTTCTCCCGCCGCGCCGTCGTGGCGGAATATGTACATATTTATTTCGTTTTGGCGCAGGGTATCGTACAGCTCGTTATACTTTTTGGCGTTTTCCGCCGCCTTGGCAAGCGGGTTCAACTGCCTTTCCACTTCCGACATTCTCTGCGCGAACACAAAAAGATTATCGCGCGAATAGTTAAGCTTCCTCTCCGCCTCCGCTTTTCTGTCCTTGAAAACGACTATGCCCGTAGCTTCCTCGAAAATGGAGCGGCGCTCTTCGGGGCGGGAATTCATTATCTGCGCGATACGACCCTGACCGATAATAGAGTACCCCTCTTTCGCCGCGCCCGCTCCGTGAAGCAAGCCCGTAAGTATTTTCATACGCGAAGGCTGTTGGTTTAAAAGGTATTCGCTGGTGCCGTCGCGGTAGAGCCGCCTGGTCATTTCCAGTTCGTCCGCGTCGTAATCGAATATGCGGTTGGTATTGTCGAAGGTAAGCGTAACTTCGCAAAAGGAGGTCTTTTTCCTCTTTTCCGTGCCGTTAAATATTACGTCGAGCATCTGCGTGCCGCGCATAACTTTCGCCGACTGCTCGCCTAAAACCCAGCGGATTGCGTCGGCAACGTTGGACTTGCCGCAACCGTTAGGTCCGACTATACAGGTTACGCCGTCGGTGAGCGGAATTTCCGTTTTGTCGGCAAACGACTTAAACCCGATTAGTTTTATTTTTTTAAACTGTACCATATACTCTCCTGTCGCGGGAAACGCCCCGCGCGGCTTTATGAACTATACGTTAAAGCGGTTTTAAACTCCGCCCTTTATAAACGCCAACAACTCTTCCGCGGCGCGCCTTTTGGCTTCGGAAAAGTTATCACCCCGCCCCGAAAAGGTTTTGCCGCCGTACTCCACCGTAACCTGATGCACGGGGCTTTGCGGCGTTCCTCCCAACAGCTTTTTATACTCCGGCAACTCCTCCCCGCGCGACTGCAACAGCTCCTGCACTTCGGCGATATAGTTTTGCGCGTTGGGAAGGGGGGTTAGCGTAGACAGCGCAAACTTACGCGCCGCGTCGAGCCCGCCGTCAAGATAGATTGCCGCCGCAAACGCCTCGTACGCGCTGGGCACGGCTTTCTTGTTGGTCGTGTCGCCCTTGTTCTTTATGAGCGCGGCGGCAAGCCCCAGCCGCTCGGAAACGGGTCGCAGAGCCTCGTCGGACAACAGCTCCTGTTTCTTTACGGTTATTTCGCCCTCCGTAAGGTTTTCCGCGTAATATTTTTCGGCTACCAAAAACGTTAAAAGCGCGTCGCCCAGACACTCCAACCCCTCGTTGTTAAACGAGTTGTCGTATGAGGAAAGCGTAAGCGCCTTTTTCAAAAGTTGTTTATCCTTGAAAACGTAGCCGCACCGTTTTTCCAATTGTTCCCAAAGGCTCATTCTTCAACGGGGATAAGGTTGTCCAAATCAACCTTTTCCAACATCTCCTCCACTTTTGGTATAAGCCCGTTCCTGTAAATGGAAAGCGCGTTTTTTATGGCGTTTGTTATCGTTACGGGCTTCGAGGTGCCGTGGCTTTTAATTACGACCTTTTTCAACCCTAACAAAAGGGCGCCGCCGTACTTGTCGAAGTCCAGCCCCTTTTTCATTCTCTTAATCGCGCCCAGCATAAACAGCGAGCCTATAAGCGAAGCGGGCGACGACTTAAACTGCTTTTTCATAGTGGCGAGTATCATCTTTGCGCAACCCTCAATCGATTTAAGCGCAACGTTGCCCGAAAAACCGTCGGCAATGACCACGTCCACGTTTCCGTAATTTATATCCCTGCCCTCAACGTTGCCTACAAAATTTATGCCCTGCATTTGGCTGAGGTACTTATACGTTTCCTGACGGAGCGGGTCGCCTTTATGCTCCTCCGTGCCGTTGTTTAAAAGCCCAACGCTCGGGTTGGCTTTATTGAAGCCCGCCTGAGCGTACGCCGAAGCGAGAAGGGCGAACTGGCAGAGCATAGAAGGCTTGCACTCGGCGTTTGCGCCGCAGTCGCACAGCAAAGTTGCTCCGTTTACGTTGGGTATTGCGGGGCAGAGCGCGGCGCGCTTTATTCCCCTTATCCTGCCGAGTATCAGCTGACCGCCCGCTATTATCGCGCCGGTAGAGCCTGCGGAAACAAGCCCGCAAACGTCTTCATTCTTCTTTAAATGCCAATATGCCGCAGTTAGAGAAGCCTGCCTGTTTTTGATAGCTTCCGTAGGCACGTCGTTCATACCTATAACGTCGGGGCAGTCGAGAATTTCCACCCGCGAAGCGTCGTATTTGTACTTGGCAAGCTCGGCTTTTATTTCGGCTTCCCTGCCCGCAATTATCAGATATAACCGCTTATCGTCCTTTAAAGCGCGCACCGCGCCTTCAACAATAGCCGCGGGCGCATTGTCGCCGCCCATACCGTCGAGAATAATTTTGTCCACTATAAATTCCGCTCCGAAAAAATATACCGATTATGATTGTATCATAAAATTTGTAAAAACACAATAGTATAGCGGTAAAAAGCGGTATTTTTTTACAACGGCGCCCTCGCCGCCGAACAATTTTATTCGCCCTTAACCCGCTCGACCACGTCGGCTACGGCAAGATATTTGTCCTTACGAATAAGCTTGCACTCCTCGCCGCCCTCGCCGCGCCTTATCAAATACCCCTCGCTTTTGGTACCATCCCTGCCGTAGCTTACAATTCTGTCCTCTTCGCCCTCCACGTACTCTGCGGGCGGGCGGGGGATACGCTCGGTAACAGTGGATTTAAACGAATAGCCGTACCCGTCGCTTTCGCCGTAAATTATGCAGGTTATCGAGCTTAAAGTGCAGGTAGCCCGCACATATATGGGGGTCTTTCGCGTATTTTTAAATTTTAAATCGCACCTGCTACCGCTCACCATAGCGTCGCGCGAGGGGGCTACGTAGCTTACTTGCAGGCTGTGCGGGTGGTACTCGCACACTTCCAGCCCCGAAAGAAGGGCGGCGTTATAAAGCGTTGTGGATACCTGACAGACGCCCCCGCCGTACCCCAGCACAAATTTGCCGTCCTCTATAATCTTTGCGGGCTTAAAGCCGTTTTCTTCCGTGCGCGCGCCCACGACACCGTTAAAAGAGAAAACGCCGTCGGGCTCAATCACCGTACCGTTTATTTTGCTTGCGGCAATTCTGATATTTTCCGAGCGGTCTGAATTGTCGCCGTCGAAATAAGTTGTAAAGGAGTAAAGTTTTTTAGTGCGCTCCTTAATATCGCTATCCGTAAGCGAGCGCTTCAATACGCGGGCGCATATGTTCACCTGTTCGAAACCGCCGTTTAAAGAGGACTTTATATCCTGCTCCAACTTCTCCTTATCGCACTCCCTTCCGTCCTCCCCCTCGTAATAGGTAAACGGAGCGCCCGCGCAGTTGTACACGGCGTAAGGCTCCCGCGGGGCTACGTAAACGTCCGAACAGATATTGCCGACTATTTCCCCGAACCCGTTCAAATAATAGTTTACGGGCGCGGAGTACTCGCCTTTCTTTTTAATCGAGGGGAGCAGTTCGCCGAAGCCGTCGGTAAAATCTATTTCGGGATATGCAAAGGAGTACACGCGTTCATCGGCGCATATGCGCAGGCGTTTTTGTTTTAAGTAATCGGCAACGTCCTCCCTCAACCGCGATTTTGCCGCCGCAACCGTCATTCCGCCGACGTTTACGCCGTTGACCTTTACGCCGCGCGGAAGCCGCGGAGTATAACCGCAACCCAAAAAAATGGCGCTTGTAAAAAACACAAGCGCAGTAAACAGATACGTAAGTTTGGAAATGGTTTTCTTCAATATATTTTCAACGCGGACAACAGCCCGCCGCACGGATAAAATTCTGGCACGCCCACGCGCCTGTTCCCCTCGGCATAGTGCGTGTCCGAACCGCCCGTAACCAGCAAGCCGAACCTTTCCGCCAACTCCTTATAGTACTGCGTTTCGATAGCAGTATGCCCCGAATACACGGCTTCTATGCCCCTTAGCCCGCAGGGTACAAGCCGCTCGATTAGGGAAATTAAACCTTGCTTATCAACGGATATTCTTGCGGGGTGCGCAAGCGAGCAAAAGCCGCCGCACCTTTTAACAACTTCCGCCGTTTCCTCGGGAGTGGGGCGGCAGATACACGAAAACCCCGCCGCGCCGTAATTGAGATATTTGGTATAAAAGGAATACGGGGAATTTGCGTAGCCCTTTCTTGCCCCCGCAACGGCGATATATGTGGCGTGCACCGGCGATTTTTTGCATTTGCGTTCGCGTATAACCTCGCCGTAACTTAACTTTACGCCGACGGCGGCAAGCTTTTTCAGGATATCGAATGCGCGCTCCTCCGCGCCCTCGGTCAGCCTCTTGTTAAAGGCGGTATACGCGGGGTCGGAATAGTCCATAGCGTAGGCAAGCATATGCACCTTGATATCCCCGTCGTATGCGGAAATCTCCTCGCCGTCGACGGAAATTATCCCCGCGCGCAGGGCAAGCTCTTTTACTTCCTTTCTGCCGTTGGAATTGTCGTGGTCGGTTACGGCGATAAGCCCCACCCCGCGCGCTTTCGCCGCGCGCACGACTTCCGCGGGGGACTGACCGCCGTCCGAGTAGTAGGTGTGAATGTGCATATCCGCCCTAATCATCTCTTCACACGCCCCCCTTCTATTACAATCTTGTTAGCTTCCCTGCCGTACAGCACGCGTTCGGCGTGGGTGCAGGTAATTATGGTCTGCAACCCCTCCGTGCGCCCCACAAGCTTTTTGCGGCGGGGCAGGTCAAGCTCGCTCATAACGTCGTCCAATATGAGTACGGGGTATTCGCCGCACTCTTCCTTGAATACGTTTACCTCGGCAAGTTTTATGGCAAGCGCCGCCGTGCGCGTCTGCCCCTGCGACGCGTAGTGCTTAGCGTCGGCGCCGTTGATTACTATGTCCACGTCGTCGCGGTGCGGACCGCTTGCCGTATAGCCGAGGCGTATATCCCTGTCGTAATTGTTGGAAAGCTCGTCAAACAGCCGCTTTTCAAGTTCCTGCTCGCTTCCCTTGTATTTCTTGTCGGGCGTAACTTCCAGCAATTCGTTGCCGTCGGTAAGGTAGGCGTGCGCCTCGGCGGCAAGCGGCGAAAGCTTGGCGAGATAGTCCGCCCGGCTCTTGGCAATAACGGCTGCGTACCTGCACAGTTGCGCATCCCACACGGGCAGGGTATCGAAAACAGTCTGCAAATCCCTGTTTTTCAACAGGTTGTTTCTCTGCTCCAAAATTTTATTGTAGCGGGAGAGCGCAACGAAATACGGGCGGGACAGCTGGGAGATTGAAACGTTTATAAACCGCCTGCGCTCGTCCGGTCCGTCCTGTATCAGCCGCAATTCCTGCGGGGAAAAGAACACGGCGAAAACGTTGCCCAAAAGGTCGGCGTTGCGCGTAATTTTATTGCCGTTTACCTTTACTTCGCGCCCGCCGTCGGTTATGCTTGCGGAAATTTCCACGTCGCCGTAGCGCCCCGCGCACACGCAGGAAATCTCCGCAAGCTCCGCGCCGTTTTTAATAAGCTGTTTTTCCCTGCGGGTGCGCGGCGAAGCGCCCGTGCACAAATAGAACACTGCCTCGGCGCAGTTGGTCTTGCCCTGCGCGTTTTTGCCCGAAAGCACGTTCAATCCGGGAGAAAAGCCGAACTCCTCGGCGGCATAATTTCTGAAATTTTTTAAAAGCAGTTTTTTTATATGCATTTTATTTTGAAAAATACTTTATTTAAATAAGGTTTTGGTATATAATTGAATGTGTGGCACGGCGCATACGTGCCGCGCGCGATATAATTCTTTAAAAGATTATAACAGATTAAACGCAAAAACTCAAAGAAAAAAGGGCAGATTATGGCGGATACTTCAAACCTCGACTTTATTTATCAACCCATAAAGGAAAAGATGCGGGACACTATTACCCATATCACCTTTTTAACCTACATAGACAAGCTTGTGCCCGTGGAAATAGACGGGCGCTATATAGTGCTGGAAACGCTTACCGAAAATTTTGCGCAGTACATAACGGGCAACCTTGCCGACAAAATGCGCGACGCAATAATCAAAGCCAACGTCGGCGTTTCCGACTTCCGCCTCGTAGTAAAGGGCAGCCGCAGTTACGGGTACGAGTCCGCGCCCGAAGAACCCGCGTATACCCCGCCCAACAATTTAAACAAGCGCTTTACCTTCGACAGCTTTGTCGCGGGCAACAATCTGTTTGCATACAAGGCGGCTTTAAATGTTGCCGACGACCCCGCGGGCGTGTACAACCCGCTGTTCATCTACGGCGGCACGGGGCTTGGCAAAACGCACTTAATTCAGGCAATCGCGCACAAGATTCTCGCCGAAAAGCCTCAACTTAAAGTTGTGTACGCAACCTGCGAGCAGTTTGTAAACGAAATTATAGACACTATGTTCGCCGCCAAGGGACCCGACGCGCGCGAAAAGGGCAACCGCCTGAGACAGCACTACCGCTCCGCCGACGTGCTGATTATTGACGACATACAGTTTATTGCCAACAAGAAAGCCGTTCAGGAAGAGTTTTTCCACACGTTTAACGAGCTTGTTTCCCGCGGGAAGCAGATTGTAATTACTTCCGACCAGCCCCCTAAGGAGCTTACCGCGCTGGAGGAAAGACTGAGAACGCGCTTTTCGGGCGGGCTTGTGTTTGACATTATGCCCCCCAATCTGGAAACCAAGATTGCTATCTTAAAGAAAAAATCTTTCGAAAAGCAGTGCATAGTGCCCGACGAAGTGCTTACCTTCCTTGCGCAGGATTCGGGCGACGACGTGCGTACTCTCGAAGGCAGGTTGACGAAAGTTATATTCGCAAGCAAACTGCACGAGTGCCCCATAACCGTAACGCTTGCAAAAAGCGCGCTTAACGAAGCCGTTTCCGAAGGCGGCGCGGAAGAAATTACGCCCGCAAACGTAATAAACGCAGTTACAAGCTTTTACGGCGTTACCAAGGGCGAACTTATAGGCAAGTGCAAGAAAAAGGAGCTTGTAATTCCCCGACAGGTGTGTTGCTATCTTATGTGCGAGCTTCTTTCCCTGCCCTTAATGTCGATAGGCAAAGAATTGGGCGACAGGAACCACACCACCATTTTGTATTCCCGCGATAAGGTTGAAAGCATTATCGCCGTAAACGACAAGATGGCTAAGGACATAGACGACATTAAAAACATTATTTTAAAGAAGTAATAAACACGCCGCCTGAACGCGGGCGCATATGAACAAACAACACCAATGCCCGCCATATGCGCGGGCGCAAATTTTTTAAAACTATGAAAGAATTTTTACTCGGCGATTTCGACGCCGCCGTAATAGGCGCGGGGCACGCGGGGTGCGAGGCGGCACTCGCATTGGCGCGCACGGGGCTTAAAACGGCAATGCTAACTTTAAACCTCGACAGCATAGCGTTTATGGCGTGCAACCCCTCCATAGGCGGCACGGCAAAGGGGCACCTTGTGCGCGAAATCGACGCCCTCGGCGGAGAAATGGGAATAAACGCGGACGCCACCGCCTTGCAGTTTAAAATGCTTAACGCGGGCAAGGGCGCGGCGGTGCAGTCGCTACGCTGTCAGTCGGATAAAAACGCATACCACTCGCGTATGAAGGGCGTTTTGGAAAACACCGAAAACCTGCGAATTATTCAGGGCGAAGCGGCGAAGATACTCGTTGAAGACGGCGCGGTTGCCGGCGTTTTAACGACGTTCGGCGGAATAATAAAGTGCCGCGCGGCTATACTTGCCACGGGCGTGTATTTAAACGCGCGAACCATTACGGGCGAAGTTATATGCGAAAGCGGACCAAACGGCTTTTCCGCGGCTTGCGCGCTTACCCGAAACCTTATTTCTCTGGGCTTTAACGTGCGCAGATTCAAGACGGGCACGCCCGCGCGCTTAGACGGCAGAACAATCGATTTAAGGCAATTGAGCCCGCAATATGGCGAAGATAACGTTGGTTGCTTCTCCTTTTTAACCAAGACCCAGCCCGAAAACAAACTGCCCTGTTACCTTGGCTACACCAACGCGGACACGCACAAAATTATAAACGACAACCTTGACCGCGCCCCCCTCTACAACGGCGCGATTTCCTCGACGGGACCGCGCTACTGCCCTTCGATAGAAACGAAAATAGTGCGCTTTGCCGACAAGGAAAGGCATCAGATTTTTATAGAACCCGAGGGCGCGGACACTTTGGAAGCGTACGTACAGGGTATGTCCACCTCCCTCCCCCACGACGTGCAGATTGCAATGTACCGCTCGGTAAAGGGCTTGGAAAACGCCGACATAATGCGCTTTGCCTACGCCATAGAATACGACTGTATCGACACCCTCGACGTATACCCCACGCTCGAATTCAAAAAGGTGCGCGGGCTGTACACGGCGGGACAAATAAACGGCACTTCGGGCTACGAGGAAGCCGCCGCGCAGGGGCTAATCGCGGGGCTTAACGCAAGCTTGAAACTGCGCGGACTCCCCCCGCTTGTGTTGGGGCGGGACGAGGCGTATATAGGCGTGCTGATAGACGACCTTGTAACCAAGGGCACGGAAGAGCCGTACAGAATGATGACCTCCCGCGCGGAGTACAGAATAGAACTGCGGCAGGACAACGCCGACTTCCGACTGACGGAAAAAGGCTACGCCGCGGGGCTTGTAACGGAGGAAAGATACGCCGAATACCTTGCGCGCAAAGCCGAATACGAACGCGCGCTGAAATTTTTGGAAAATGAAAAGTTTGCCCCCGCGCAGACGGATGGGCTATTGTGCGCCAACTCTTTCGAGCGGGCGCAGGGCGCGCTGAGCTACGCCGACCTTATAAGGCGCGGCATACCCGCGCAGGACGTTTACGCCGCATTGGGCGCGCCGCAATTCAACGCGGGCGTGCTTGCCTCCGCGGAAATTTACATAAGATACGAGGGGTATTTAAAGAAAAACCGCGAGCAAATCGTTCGCGCCAAAAAGTACGAAAACAAGCTGTTGCCCGAGGATGCGGACTACTCGCAGATAGAGGGCTTGCGCCTCGAAGCGAGGGAAAAGCTGAACAAGGTTAAACCGCGCTCGCTCGGTCAGGCTTCGCGCATATCGGGCGTAAACCCCGCGGACGTAGCCGTGCTCACCGTTTGGCTGTCTATGAGAAAACAATAAATAAAGCGTTTACGGCGGCTGTTTATCGGCCGCTTTTTTACGCTATGGCGCGCCCATATATGCGCCGCGGCGCATTATACAATAAATGACAAAACACGCCGCACGCAGACAAATTCAGCGCTTGCCCCCATTATATAATGCGGTTATGCGCATTAAGCTTAATTACAAAACGTTACTGTTATACGCCGCGTACGCGCTCGCGCTCGTTGCGCTCAACTCCGCCCTTCCCCGCGTTCCCTTCTCGCTGGGGCTGTGCTTTGCTATGCTTGTGTGCGGCGCCAACATAATCGCCGCGCCCGTAATCTACGCGCTTTCATCAATAGTCAACCTCGATTGGATTACAATGCTTTTAAGCCTTTTCGAGTGCGGGTTTTTGACGGCAATAACCTTTATTTACAGGCGGACGGGTAAAAAAATACGCTTTGAAGGCGCGGCGTATATCGCCGTAGCCCTCGCGCCCTTTATAGCGTTTTCCCGCTGGCAGGGTATAACGGGGCTGAACTTTGCTTACAGCCCCTACATATTAAAGGCGGTTGCCGCCGTCGCCGTAGTGCTGTTCACGTTTTTCGCTTTCCGCACGACGTACGCCCTGCTCTTCCGCCTGTACAGGTGCCGCCTCCGCCCCGACGAACTCATTTGCATTGCCGTAACCTGCGCGGTTATAGGAATAGGGCTGAGAAATCTTATAGGCTTGCACGCGTACATATGCGTGGCTACGGGCGTATGCGCGCTTGCCGTAAGGCTGAGCAAATCGCCCGTCGCGCTGATTGTCGCCTGCGTTGTTGCCGTACCCTGCGCCGTATCCGAGCTCGATTTAAACCACGTTACCGCATTTGTGCTTATAACCGTAGCCGCGCTGGCTTTTGCGGAACTCGGCAGATTTGCGCCCCCTTTGACCGTTGCGGCGGGTTGCGCGCTGTACCTGTACTTTTGCGGCGCGTACACGGGCGCGGTTGCGAGCACGGTTATATTTGCCATAATGCCCGCACTGTGCTGTCTGCTTGCCGTTCTCCCCTCCGAAAAGGGGTTGGAAACCGTGCGCGGGTTGCTTGCCGTAAAAAAGGTGTTGCCGCGCGCCGACGAAGAGATTTACAAAGAATACGTATCCGAAAAACTGTACCGCACGAGCGAAGTTTTCAGGGAAATAGAAAACGCGTTTATCGCCCTCGACGACCGCCCCGACGACCTTGCAATGAAAAAACGTATGCTTGCCGAAGCCAAACAGATTATGTGCGCCAACTGCAAGCGCAGGGATTCCTGCGCGGACACAAAGGTATACCGCGGCTTTTCCGCACTGATAGAAGCGGGGTGTTTAAAGGGCAAGGTCAGCTTTGTTGATTTGACCAGCGACGTAACGCTTAACTGTAACGAGCCCACCGCCCTTACCGAAACGGTAAACAGACTTTTATACGAATACCGCAAAACGACTCTCGAAGCCGAAAACGCCCGAAGCGGCAGGCGGCTTTTGGCGGGGCAGGCGCGCGGTGTTGCCGAAGTGCTTAAAAGCCGCGCCGTGGAATTCTGCCGCGAGAGCGAGGACTACTCCAAACTCGAAAAAAAGATTGTGGCGGAGCTTGCAGCGGGCGGCGTTTCCTGCCCCGAAATACGCGTGCGCGGGCGCGCCAACAAGCAAATAACGCTTACGCTTGTAGACTGCAAAAACTTTGCGCCCGTAAAGAAAATAGTAGAAAAGACGGCGGGCGTAAAACTTATGCTTAAAGACAAAACCGTGTACGACGGGCAAAAGAGCGCCTACGTGCTTGCCGAGCCGCCCGCATACGACGCGGCTTTCGGCGTAGCCTATGCAGTAAAGGACAACGAAAAAGTTTCGGGCGACACGCACACCGTAATCAAGATTAACGAACACTCCTTTTTAATGGCGCTGTCGGACGGTATGGGAAGCGGCGAATACGCCCGCAAGGTGTCGGCAACGGCAATTTCTTTGATAGAAGCGTTTTACCGCTCGGAAATGCCCACCGACATAGTGCTGGATACCATAAACAAACTGCTGTGTTTTAACCGCGACGAAAGATTTACCTGCATAGACGCGGCGGCGGTAGACTTAAACACCCTTACGGCTTCGTTTATCAAGGTGGGCGCGCCCGTTGGTATGATTGTGCGCAAGGGCGAAATCAAGGTGCTGGAAAGCCGTTCACTTCCGCTTGGCATACTCGACAACCTGCACCCCACCACCTGCAAAGAACAGCTTAAAAAGGACGATATAGTCGTGTTTATGAGCGACGGCGTAACTTCGGCGTTTAACGGTGTTTCCGACCTGTACGACTTTTTGCAGACTTTAAAGCCGCTTAACCCGCAGAGCCTTGCCGAAAAAATTCTTGCCGCGGCAAAGGAACGCGTGCTCGGCACGCCCGACGATATGACGGTGCTGTGCGTGCGCATATTCGAAAGACAGGTTTAATCTTTACCCGCCGCTACGCCTAAATTTTTGAACGGCAAATTTATCGGCTACAACCGCTGTAACCTTTATAAAATTTAATCGGTATTAAAGTAATTTTTTATGTAGTAAAGCCGCGGGGCGCTGTTTGCCCCGCGGCTTTAAGTTGCAAATTTCTCATAGAAAAATTTATCTGTTACTTTCCTTAATAAGGTTTTTAAGCTCCGCCATTGCCTTGCGAGAGGGCATTGCGCTAAGTCGGAAGCGCCAATTGCCCGAAGAAGTTGCGGGAACGTTCATTCTCGCCGAGTTGTCAAGGCACATTACGTCCTGTACGGGCAAAACGGTTATGTACGACTTGGCGTAAGCCGCGCACACGCACAGAGCCTGCGCCACGTCCTTTCTGTCCACAAGCGGACGGTACGCGCCCTGCGCCTTTAAAACCTTTCTAAGCTGTTTTTTAAAGGTTTTAAACTGCGCTTCGCTCATTCTTTCAAGATAGCCCAAAGCCGTATCGTTGTCGTGCGTGCCCGTATAAGTTACGGAATTTTCCACAATATTGGCGGGCAGATAGGCGTTGTCCTCCCTGCCGTCGAATGCGAACATCAAAACGTTCATACCGGGGAAGCCGCAACTCTGGCGCAAGACGGTTACACTGTCGTCGATAATGCCCAAATCTTCGGCTATGATTTCCACCGAACCCAGCCGTCTTTCAACCTCTTTAAAGAACTCGCGCCCCGGTCCGTCCTCCCACTCGCCGTTTACTGCGTTGTGCGCGCCCGCGGGTATGGCAAAATATTTGTCGAAGCCGCGGAAGTGGTCTATGCGGACTATGTCGTAAAGCTCGCGCGCCTTATCTATCCTAGAAAGCCACCAATCGTAATTTTCCGCGCGCATAGCGTCCCAATTGTACAGTGGATTGCCCCACAGCTGACCGTGCCTGGAAAAATAGTCGGGGGGAACGCCCGCAACCTTTACGGGCTTTAAATCCTCGTCCAGCTGAAACAGTTCCGACCGCGCCCATATGTCGGCGGAATCATATGCGACGTACAGGGGAATATCGCCTATAAGCTTAATGCCGTTTGCATTGGCGTAGGCTTTAAGCTCGCCCCACTGCAATTTGAACTGATACTGTAAAAACAGCCAAAAGCAGTATTCCGAACGGTAAACGGCGTTTCTGAATTCGTATACCGCAAGATGCTCCTTGTACTTATACGCGTCGGGAAAGTGGTTAAACGTGCCGCCGTAACGCGATTTAAGCGACATAAAAAGCGCGTAGTCCTCGAATTCGCCGCTCTCGATAAACTCTATAAACTTTTCGCTCCGTATGTTGAAACGCGCATATGCGCGCCTGAGCAAAGCGTACCTCTTTTCGTAAAGCTCGGCGTAATTTATATCGCCCGCAGGCATTTTTGCGCTTTCCAGCTCCTCGTCGTCCAACAACCCCTGCTTTTTTAAAGCGACTATATCTATAAAATAGGGGTTGCCCGAAGTACAGCAAACCGACTGATAGGGGGAATCGCCGTAGCCCGTCTGTTGCAGAGGAAGTATTTGCCAATATTTAACGTTGCTCTTTTTTAAAAGGTCTACAAAATCGTAAGCTTCCTTGCCCAGCGAGCCTATTCCGTACTCGTTAGGCAACGAAGATATATGGCATAAAACGCCCAAACCTCTTTGTCTTTCCATAAGCCTCCCTCCACGCGTCCGCATTTAACCGAGGTATAATTTTACTTTAAATAAACGGTTACCTGTTTTTAAGCACTCTCTTAATTCTTTCAACCGCTTCGGCAGTCGTATCCTTGCTTCCGAACGCAGTCAAGCGGAAAAAGCCCTCGCCGTTTTTGCCGAAGCCCGCGCCGGGCGTGCCCACAACCTGAGCCTCGTTTAAAAGCAAGTCGAAAAATTGCCAACTGCCCATACCGTCGGGGCATTTAAGCCATATGTAGGGCGAGTTTTTGCCGCCCGTATACCAAATGCCCAAACCGTCCATACACTCCGCAATAACGGCGGCGTTACGCTTGTACACGGCAAGATTTTCCTTGATTTGCGCCTGCCCCTCGGCGGTAAACACCGCCGCCGCGCCCCGCTGAATTATGTAGGGAACGCCGTTAAACTTGGTTGCCTGACGCCTGAACCAAAGCTTGTTTGCCGAAAAGCCGTTGCTTTCCAACGCGTGGGGAATAACCGTATAGCCGCAACGCGTGCCCGTAAAGCCCGCCGTTTTGGAAAACGAGCAAAACTCTATCGCGCACTCCTTCGCGCCCTCCGCCTGATAGACGGAGCGGGCAAGCCCCTCCTCGGATATAAAGCTTTCGTAAGCCGCGTCGTACAGGATAACCGCGCCCTTTTCGCGCGCGTATTTAACCCACTCGGCAAGCTGTTCAACGGAATACGCCGCGCCCGTGGGGTTGTTGGGCGAGCAAATGTAAATTACGTCCGCTTCGACCTTGTAGTCGGGCATAGGCAAAAAGCCGTTTTCTTTTGTGGCGTTTGCAAAAATCACTTTGCGCCCCGCCATTACGTTGGTATCCACGTATACGGGATAAACGGGGTCGGGCACAAGCACGGTGTTGTTCTTTGCAAATATATCTAAAATATTGCCCAAATCGCTCTTGGCGCCGTCGGAAACGAATATTTCGTCTGCGGCAAGCTCCACGCCCATACGCTTGTAATAGTCCTTTATACCCTCGCGCAGAAAGCCGTAGCCCTCGTAAGGACCGTAGCCTTTAAAGCTCTCCTTTACAGCCATTTCGTCAACGGCTGAGTGCAGGGCGGAAATTACCGCGGGGGCGAGCGGCAGAGTTACGTCGCCTATGCCCAGCTTTAAAACTTTTTTGTCGGGGTGAGCGGCGGTATATTTAGCCGCCCTGACCGCCACCTCGGCAAACAGATAATTTTCGGCTATATCTTTAAAATTTTCGTTAAACTTCATATATTTTCCTCAATATAAACTATACCCGCACGGCTATATAAATTACATTTATTGCGGTATGCGGTCGCCAAACCTTTTACTTGGTTTGGGAATACTTGACCGCGTGCTTGATAAACTCGCGGAAAATGGGGTGCGCCGACTGCGGACGCGACTTAAATTCGGGGTGGAACTGCACGCCGATATAGAAGTCGAGCGAGGGGATTTCAACCGCCTCCACAAGCTTGCCGTCCGGCGAGGTGCCCGCGATTTTCATACCCGCCTTTTCTATCGCCTGGCGGTATTCGTTGTTGAATTCGTATCTGTGGCGGTGGCGTTCGGAAATTTCCTCTTCGCCGTACGCCCTCTTCATAATGTCGCCCAAAACCTTGCAAGGGTACGCGCCCAAACGCATAGTGCCGCCCATCTTCACTCCGTATTGGTCGGGCATCAAATCGATTACGGGATGCTTGCTTTCGGGGTTGAATTCCGAAGAATGCGCGTCCTTGTAACCGAGCACGTTGCGCGCGTACTCGATAACCGCCGTCTGCATTCCAAGACATATGCCGAAGTAGGGCACGTTGTGCTTGCGGGCGTATTCCGCGCAAATAAGCATTCCCTCCACGCCGCGGGTGCCGAAGCCGCCGGGAACTATTATGCCGTCCACGTCGCCCAATGCCTCACCCTCATTATCGTGAGTAAGCGTTTCGGTGTCCACCCACTTAATTTCGACCTTAGCGTAATTTTCGTAACCTGCGTGCGCCAGCGCCTCGGCAACCGACAGATACGCGTCGTGAAGCTGAACGTACTTGCCGCACAGCGCTATTTTAACCGTCTTATCTCGGCTTGCAACGCGCTGCAACATCTTGTTCCATTCGGTCAAATCTATTACTCTGGGGTCAAGCTTCAAACGCTTGCATACTATTTCGGAAAAATTGCTCTCTTCAAGCATAATGGGGCATTGATAGAGCACGGGCATAGTCATATTCTCTATGCAGCACTCGGGCGCAACGTTGCAGAACATTGCAATCTTGTCGCGCACGTCCTTGGGCATAGGCGCGTCCACGCGGGGGATAATGATGTCGGGGTTGATGCCCATACCCTGCAACTCCTTAACCGAGTGCTGGGTGGGCTTGGACTTGAACTCCTCCGAACCGGAAATATAGGGAACGAGGGTTACGTGTATAAAACAGCAGTTGTCGCGCCCGACTTCGCGCGCAACCTGCCTTATAGCTTCTATAAACGGCTGACTTTCTATATCTCCTATTGTACCGCCTATTTCGGTGATTACCACGTCGGCGTTGGTCGTTTTGCCTACGTTATAGATAAACGACTTTATTTCGTTTGTAATGTGGGGAATAATCTGAACCGTCTGCCCGAGGTATTCGCCGTTGCGCTCCTTGTTTAAAACGTTCCAATATACTTTACCCGTGGTAAGGTTGGAGTACTTGTTGAGATTTTCGTCTATAAACCTCTCGTAATGACCGAGGTCGAGGTCGGTTTCCGCGCCGTCGTCGGTTACGAAAACTTCGCCGTGCTGATAGGGGCTCATCGTGCCGGGGTCGATGTTGATATAGGGGTCGAGCTTCTGGGAAGCAACCTTGTACCCCCTGCATTTTAAAAGCCTGCCGAGCGAAGCCGCCGTTATGCCCTTACCTAAACCTGAAACCACACCGCCCGTTACGAAAATGTACTTTGTCATATCCTGTTTCTCCAACGGCAACCGCCGAAATTTATAGTTTTTCTTATGAATATATACTGTATATCATTGTAACATAAAGGCGGCGCAATTGCAAGATTTCGCCGCCCCTTTATTTGTAAATTTGCAATAAAACTAAATTTCGACTTCGCCCGTAAACGCCAGCGTAGCCGCGCCCTCCATATACACCGTTTTATCCGTATAGGTAATTACCAAATCGCCGCCCTTTAAATGCACGGTTATAGGCGTATTCTTGTCGGCAAACCCGTTTAAAACCGCCGCTACCGCAACCGCGCACGCGCCCGTACCGCACGCCCAGGTTTCGCCGCTTCCCCTCTCCCAGACGCGCATAGTCAGCTCGTTGCGATTGTCAACGCGCACAAACTCCGTGTTTATTCTTTCGGGAAACAAACTGCTGTTTTCAAACAGCGGACCGATTTTTTCCAGCTCTAAACCGTCAGGCTCCTTAAACACCACGCAGTGCGGATTACCCATAGACACAAGGGTAATTTTATATTCTTCCCCGCCGAACACCGCGGGACAGTCCACCACCTGCGCGCCCTCCAAGGTTGAGGGAATAAGCTTGCCGTTTAAAACAGCCGCCCCCATATCCACCTTTGCGGAGGCAACTTTGCCGTCCTCCCCGAAAGAAAACTGCAAAGTCTTTACGCCCGAAAGCGTTTCCACCGTACATATATCCCCGTTTACGTAGCCGAGGTCGCGCGCAAGTTTGCCCACGCACCTTACGCCGTTGCCGCACATTTTCCCCTCCGAGCCGTCGGCATTGAACATACGCATAGCGCAGTCGGCAATCTTTGAAGGGCACAAAAGTATCACCCCGTCGCCGCCGATTGAAAAATGCCTGTCCGAAAGCCTGACTGCCAGCGCGGACGGATTTTTTATTTTTTGGTTAAAACAATCGAAATAAATATAGTCGTTGCCTATTCCGTGCATTTTGTAAAATTTTCTCAACATAAAAATCACCTTACGATTAGGATATTATACATTTTATCACGCAGAAGCGGCTATACGCAAGAAAAAGAATAAAAAAAACCGTTGACAACAACAAAAAAGCGTTGCACAATTAAAATAAGAGAGTTTAAGGAAAATTTTACCGATGACGGACGACGCAAAGCGACAATTGAATAATCTCATTTGCGCCGTTGCTGACAGCGACGCCGAAAGTCTTGACGGTATTTACGTTATCGCGGCAAAGCGTATGTACGTTGCCGCGCTGACAATCGTGGGCGAAAGAGCCGCCGCCGAGGACGTGGTATCCGACAGCTTTATAAAGGTTGCGCGGTTTGCCAAAAAGTATAAAACGCAGACCGACGCGCTCGGCTGGCTTTTGAAAATAGTGCGCAACACCGCCCTCGACTATTTAAGAAAGCGCAAACGCCGCGCGGAAGTGAGCGCCGAATGTCTTTTTAACCTTGCCGACGAAAACGCCTCCCCCGAAAAATGCGAGCGGGCGGCAATGCTGGAACAGGCGATTGCAAAGCTTGACGACGGGGAACGCAGGGCAATATATATGCGCTACTACCTCGATATGACCGTGCGGGAAATAGCGCAGGCAATAGGCGTTCCGCGCTCCTCCACCGAGAGATTGCTGTTGCGGGCGGAAAACAATTTAAAAAAATTTTTGCAAAGCGGGATAAAAGACTGACGGTAAACGTTATAGAAGTGAACTGATGAAAAAAGACAACGGTTTGGAAAGCGCATTCAACGAATATTTCGAAACGGCGAAAGCCCCCGACGAAAGCGTAACGGACAGCGCAAAAAATTATATAAGACACCCCCAGGGGTTAAAACCTGCGTTACGGCGCGCGTTTATAGCGGCGGCGTGCGCTCTTTCCGCGTGCGCTTCGGGCGTAGGGCTGTACTTTGCCCCCGCCGCAATGAGCGGCATTATAGACCGCGTAAACGACTTCCAGCAGGCGCAAAGACCTTCACCCCCTCAGATAGACTACTACGACGGACTGACTCTAACCCAAACGGAGCGGGACGTATATTCCGAAAAGGTTGAAGGGCTGAATTTTTTGGGCGATATAAACCTTGCCAATAACTGTTCTGTAAATTCGCTTTACAGCTACTCTTCCAAAGACGGCGTAGCCTATTCCCAAGCCGCGCTTACAGCCACGGTAAACGCCCGCAGGCACGAAACGGTTATATACGCCGAGTATACGGACGGCAACACCGCCTGCGAACTTTTCAGGGAATACTACGGCGGCGAAAGCAATTCATACCGCGGCAACGCCTACCTTAAACTGCAAACGGAAGAAAACGGGGAATACGCGGTAAAAATAAAGACGGAGAGCAACGGCATAAAGTATTATCTGTACGTGATTAGCTCCGACGAAAACGCGTATACGGTGTGGCTCGATTTGATTTTTAAATAAATTATAAAAATTTTTTCTCAAATTCGGGACAGAAGCGCGCCTTGCGTCGTTTAAGTAACGAAAACAAATAAAAAGGCGCGCCAAAACATTCGGCGCAAAGGTGAAAACTATGAAAAAGAAAGCTCTTATACTCGCCGCGACGACGCTGTCTGCTATATGCCTCGGGCTTACCGCCTGTTCAAAAAAGGGAGATAATTCGGGAGTGTACGCGCCTTGGTTTCCTCCCTTCTCCTACGACGAAGCGGAGGGCGGCAACTACGAATACGGCTCGGTTACCGAAAGCCCGTTCCAAGACGTTGCGGAAAACGCCTCCTCCTACTTCTCTCTCGACAGAAATACGGCGGGCTATTCTTACGTGCGCCGCCAGATAGAGCAAAACAATAAAATAGCCGAAGATTCCGTAAGGATAGAGGAAATGTTAAATTATTTCGACTACTCTTACCCCGAACCCGAAACGGACGCGGTAGCCATTTCCGCATATCTTTCCGACTGCCCCTGGAACGAGGCGAACAAGCTTTTGACCCTCGGCGTAAAAACGCAGACCATAAGCCTTGAAGAGCAAAACGGCAACTACGTATTTCTGATAGACGTGTCCGGCTCTATGTCGGGCGACGACAGGCTGGGGCTTGCAAAGTACGGGCTTAACACCCTTGTGGAAAATTTGGGCGACAACGACGTGGTATCGGTAGTCAAATACGCAAGCGGCACGAGCGTGGTGTTCGAAGGTGCGGAATGTACCGAAGGCAACAAGCCGACGGTTATGAACAAAATAAACAACCTTAAAACAAGCGGCGCAACCTTTGGCAGGGGCGGACTGGAACTTGCCTATAAAACGGCGCAGAAGTACTTTATAACGGGCGGCAACAACCGCATAATTATTATATCGGACGGCGATTTCAACGTTGGCGGAAGCGACGTCGACGATATGAAAGAATTTATTTCGGAAAAGGCAAAGAGCGGCATATATCTCTCGGTTATCGGCGTCGGTATGGGCAACACGCGCGACGATATGCTTGAAACTCTGGCAACCAACGGTAACGGAAACTACGCCTATCTGGACAATAAAACCGAAGCGAAAAAAGTTTTTTCGCACGATTTAAACGGCGTTTTAAAGACGGTTGCAAAGGACGCGAAAGCGGGCGTTACCTTTACCGACAACGTGGTTAAATACAGGCTGATAGGTTACGATACCAAACACTTATCCGAGGACGATTTTAACGACAGCCGCACGGACGCGGGCGAACTCGGAAGCGGGCTGTGCTCCACCGCCGTATACGAAGTAAAACTAAAAGACGGCGCAGATGGCGACATAGCCACTGCGGAAATTAAGTACAAGGACGTGCGCGGCACGCAGAAGGACGCAAGCGTGAGCGCAGTAATAACCACCTCCTCCGCCGACGGCAATGACGCGCGCTTTGCCGCCTGCGTGAGCGAATTCGGGTTGGCGTTGCGCAAATCGCAATACGCGGCAAACGCCTCAATCGCCGCCGTTTACGAAAGGCTTGAAAGCCTTGCGACTTATATCGCGGCAGACCCCTATAAATCGGAATTTGTAACGTTGGTGGAAAAAGCCATACGCAGCGAGCTGTATTGAAAAGTAAAAAATCATACGAATTAAAATAAGCCGCCCGCTTTTTGTAAAATCGGGCGGCTTATTTTTAAACAGTTTTAAATATAAAAGCCAAAGCTATGTAAAACCCCCGGGCTACGATTGCCCGACAACTTTAACAGCCTTGGCTATATTATTATTTTACGCAAAACATACGCGTTTGTCAATACTCGCGTAGAATAAATTTACAACTTTTTAAATTCAGTCGAGCGTAATGCAGGCGTCGCGCTCCGCGCCTACGGAAACATACTTTATTTTGCAGTTGCAAAGCTTTTCCAAAAGGCGGATATAGTCTAACGCCTCCTTGGGCAAATCTTCCGCCGTGCGGCACTTGGAAGTATCGCAGTGCCAGCCCTTAACCTTTTCGAACACGGGTTTGCAATCGTCAAGCACGTCGGTGAAAGGGAACTCGTCTATAATCTTGCCGTCAAGCTCGTAATGGGTGCAAATTTCAATCTCTTCGTACCCGTCTAAAATATCGAGTTTTGTAAGCGCGATTTCGTCCGCTCCCTGGCACATTATGCCGTAACGCGAAGCTACTACATCGAAAGGTCCCACCCTTCTCGGTCTGCCCGTAGCCGCGCCGTACTCGCCGCCGAGCTCGCGCAGTTTATCCGCCTTTTTGCCGAAGTACTCGCAGGTGAAAGGTCCCGCGCCGACGCAACTCGAATACGCCTTCATAATGCCGATTGAGTTGTCAATCTTCAAGTTGGGCACGCCCGCGCCTATGGGCGCGTATGCGGCTATTGTAGACGACGAGGAAGTATAGGGCACTATACCGTAATCTATGTCGCGCAGGGCGCCGAGCTGGGCTTCGAACATAATTCTCTTACCGTCTTTATGCGCTTGGTTGAGGTATATTCCCGTATCGATTATGTAATCGCGCAAAGGCTTGCCGTACTTTTCGAAGTAGTCTACCATATCGTCCACCTTTACGGGGTCGAAGCCGTACGCTTTAATAGTCATATTTTTCCAGGCGACAATATCGGGCAGGCGCTTGTACAACAGCGAGAGGTTTAAAAGCTCGCCCATACGGAAAGCCTTTTTCATATACTTGTCCGCATACACGGGCGCAATGCCGCGGCGGGTAGAGCCGTATGGCTTGCCCGTAGCCTTTGTCAGCCTGTCCTCCTCCATTATATCCTGCAATACGTTGTAGGGCATAGTTATTATAGCCTTGTCGCTTATTTTCAAATTTTCGGGCGTTATCTTTATGCCCGCGGCGCGCAGTTTATCCATTTCTCCGCAGAGGTGCTTGATGTCTATTACCATACCGCATCCCAAAACGTTTACTACGTCCTCGCGCAAAATACCCGAGGGAAGCAGATTTAAAATAAACTTGCCCTTGTCGTTGATAACCGTGTGCCCCGCGTTGTTACCGCCCTGATAGCGGCAAACGACGTCGAAATCGCGCGAAAGAAGGTCTACCATTCTTCCCTTGCCTTCGTCGCCCCAATTGATACCGCAAATACTAGTCAACATTACCGTTCACCTCGTAAACAAAATTACCCTATTATTATAAGATAAAAGGCGTGTTTAGTCAAGTTAAAAATGCGGCGCATAAGCGTTGCGCCGCATTAAATTTAAATGACGTATTTGTTTGCCACTCCCCGCCGCGTTACAAGGTAAATGTACCAGATATAACCTATAACGGGAAGAAAGAGCACGAATATAAAATACCCGCTTCTACCTATGTCGTGCATACGCCTTATTATCAGGTTGATTGACGGCAACAGCTCCACAAGGCAAAACAGCGAAAACAGCAATATCATAATTACGCTGAAATTGTTGATTTGCGGCGTAAAACAAGTAAGGCTTATGATTAACAGCGCAAGCAAAATAACCATTATTATGGCGTTGCCCAGCACGCCCCACCAGAACTCGCCGCGGGAAGAATATCCCTTATAGTCGAAAGCCCTTTTCCAAAACAATACAAATCCGCTTTTAAGGTTCATACGTACAGTATGCGCCGTTTGGTTTTTAATTTTCAAAATAAAACAATTCTTCGAATTTTTTGTTTAAGGCTATGCACAGTATTAGCGCAAGCTTGGCGGTTGGGTTGAATTGCCCCGTTTCTATGCTGGACACAGTATTTCGTGAAACGCCCACCATTTCGGCAAGCTCCCCCTGCGAAAGCCCCGCCTCCGTCCGCGCCTGTTTAAGCCTGTTTTTAAATTGCAGTTTAGGCGTGCCGTCTTTCATTTAAATAACCCCGCAGAGCTGTAATATCCAATAGACTATAAAAGCGGCGCAAGCGAATAGACACACCGCACCGCAAGCAAGAAACAACGGTTTACGCTTTGTAAACTTTATGCCGCAATACAGCCCCATCGTCCCAGACATACCCGTATAAACAATCATAAGTTCGGCGGAAAGCTTACCCATAACCGACGAAACAAGCATTATAACGCAGGTTAATATAAACCCGATACTGTAAGCTATCTGTATAGCGTTTTTATATATCTGCTTTTCCCTTTCGTCGCCGTTTTTGTTTTCGTTTCGGCTTGCCGCCAATATATCCTCGCGCGTTGGTTGCTCCGCTTTCCCCTCACGCGCATCAAAGTCTTTGTTTTCCTCTTCCATAGCCTCTCTCCTTGCCAAGTTTTCTTTGCAATCACATAATATCATTGCCAAGTTTACTTGTCAAGAATTTGAGAAAAATTTATTTGAAAAAAATTTTATTCTTACGCAAAAAGAACAACCCGCAAAGCTTTGACTAACAAAATAAATAGTTGTAATATTATGTAAAAATTAAAAGGAAATAAGCGATATGCTTGCGCCGATTATTATAGCCGTAGCGGTGTGCGCGGCAATGATAGCCTCCGTGCTGTTTTTCCCAAAACTTAAAATTGGCAAGCTGAAATTGAATACGTATTGGCTGATAACGCTTATAGGGGCGGCAGCCGTTTTTTTAAGTTCGCCCACAAACGTAAAAACCGTATGGTCCGCGCTTATTGCCGACAGCGACGTAAACCCCTTAAAGATACTCGTGCTGTTTTTATCTATGACGGCGCTGTCGGTATTCCTTGACGAAGCGGGATTTTTCGGCAAATTGGCGAATATGGCGCTCGCCAAAAACAGAGCGGGGCAAAAGGGCTTGTTTTTCAGCCTGTACGCGCTTGTTTCCGTACTAACGGTATTCACCTCCAACGACGTAATAATACTGTCGTTCACCCCGTTTATCTGCTATTTTGCAAAAAACGCAAAAATCAGCCCCCTGCCCTACCTCGCCTCGGAATTCGTTGCCGCCAACACTTGGAGCATTGCGCTTATAATAGGCAACCCCACCAATATATACCTCGCCTCCTCTGCGGGAATAGATTTTGCTCAGTACCTTAAATACAGCATATTCCCCGCCGTTTTCGGCGGCGGCACCGCGCTTGCCACACTGTATTTGACGTTCCGCAAAAAATTGAAAGAGCCGCTCTCCTGCGGGACGGAAGAATTTAAAATAAAGGATAAGTTTCTGCTTATCGTCGGTATAGTCCACCTTGCCGTTGCCACCGTGTTGCTTGCCGTAGGTCCTTATATAGGGTTGCAGATGTGGTTAGCCGCGATTGCCGCGGCGGCGAGCCTTATTATAATCACTTTGATTTACGCCGCCGTCCGCAGAAAAAAACCGCGCGAGCTCGGCGCAAGTTTAAAACGCACCCCGTACGAAATTATACCCTTCGTGCTCTCTATGTTCGTAATCGTAATAGTGCTCGACGACGTGGGCGTAACCGCGGCGATAGGCAAATTTTTGGGCGCAGACTTGCAAATACTAAAATACGGAACGCTTTCGTTCTTATCCGCAAACCTTGTAAACAACATACCTATGAGCGTGCTGTTTTCCTCCGTATTGGAGCGGAGCGGCGTAGCGAGTATTCCCGCGCTGTTCGCCTGCATAATAGGCTCCAATATAGGCGCGTATCTCACGCCGATTGGCGCGCTTGCGGGAATTATGTGGAGTTCTATAATAAACAAGCACGGCGTAAAATTCGGCTATGCCGATTTTTTGAAGATTGGCGCGCTTATTTCCGTGCCCGCGCTGTTTGCCGCGCTGGGCGGGCTGTGGCTTGCCGTTACAATATTTTAAAAGTTTTAATAAATTAAACGCGCCCCGCGGCACTGTGCCGCGGGGCGCGTTTAATTTTTATAATCAGTTGTTTACGCTGTAAAGCAAATCGAAGTAAGTGGGATAGCACCAATAGTCGCTCGAAGTAAGCGTTTCCATCTTGTCTACGCGCTTTCTCATTTCCTCCATTAAGGGAATTACCTTATGCGCCATTGCCTGCGAAGCGGGGCGTACGTCGGCAAGCTTTATATCCCTCAACTCGCCTTCGAGCCGTGTTGCCAAAGCGCACACCTCGTCGTTGAGCGTTGCAAGCGCGGTGATGGTTTCCTTCTCACCTCTGCAAGGCAACTCCTCGTTTACCGCCTGCTTTGCGGCTACGTTGGAGCAGAGCGTCGCCACGTAGTCGGAAACGGCGGGAATAATGTCCCTGCGCGCCATTTCGAGCATTGTAAGCGCCTCTATGTTGATAATCTTGCAGTAATTTTCAAGCTGAATGTCCGCGCGCGCAATCGCCTCGCCCTTGGTGTATACACCCTGACGCACAAACACGTCTATATTCTTCTGCTCGAAGCAGACGGGAACGGCGTCCGCGGTGTTCTTGTGGTTTAACAGCCCGCGGCGTTCGGCTTCGTGTTCCCAATCGGGACCGTAGCCGTCCTCGTTGAAGATTATGCGGTAATGGTCTTTCAACTCCCTTTCGATAATCTTGTTTGCCGCCTTTTCCTTATCGGAAGCCTTTTCAAGCTCGTCGGCAAACTGCCCGAACGCGTCGGCGACTATGGTGTTTAAAACTATGTTTGCGTCGGAAACGTTAGCCTGCGAACCGACCATACGGAACTCGAATTTATTGCCCGTAAACGCGAACGGCGACGTTCTGTTTCTGTCGGTTGCATCCTTGGGGAAAATGGGGCTTTCGGGCACGCCTATGCTACCCTTTTCCGCCTTTACGGGCACGTAGTTTTCACCCTTTACAATGGCGTTTACAAGCGCGCCGAGCTGGTCGCCCAAATAAACGGATATAATTGCGGGAGGCGCCTCGTTTGCGCCGAGCCTGTGGTCGTTGCCCGCCGAAGCTACGGAAGCGCGCAGTATGCCCTGATAGTCGTCCACCGCCTTTATTACCGCCGCTAAAACAAGCTTGAACAGCGTGTTCTCTTCGGGGCAGTCGCCGGGGTTTAATAAATTAAAACCGTCGTCGGTAGACACAGACCAATTGTTGTGCTTGCCGCTGCCGTTTATCCCCTCGAAAGGTTTTTCGTGAAGAAGACAGGCAAGATGATGCCTCTGCGCCACCTTTTTCATAATTTCCATAGTCAGCATATTGGTGTCTACGGCAATGTTGGCTGTGCCGAATACGGGCGCCATTTCGTGCTGGGCGGGCGCAACCTCGTTGTGCTTGGTCTTGGAAAGCACGCCGTAGGACCACAACTCGTTGTCCAAATCGCGCATAAACTCAACTATGCGGGGTTTAAGCACGCCGTAGTAATGGTCTTCAAGTTCCTGCCCGCGGGATACGGGCGCGCCGAAAAGCGTTCTGCCGCACAGGCGCAAGTCCTTTCTCCGCATATACTGCTCTTCGTCCACAAGGAAGTACTCCTGTTCGGGACCGACCGTAGTGTAAACCTTTTTGCACTTTCTGCCGAACAGCGCCAAAATGCGCTTTGCCTGTTTGTCTATGGCGTTCATAGAGCGCAACAAAGGCGATTTTTTATCGAGAGTTTCACCCGTGTAGGATACGAATACGGTGGGTATGTACAGCGTACCCTCCTTTACGAACGCGGGCGAAGTGGGGTCCCACGCGGTGTAACCGCGCGCCATATAGGTAACGCGGGAGCCGCCCGAAGGAAAGCTGGAAGCGTCTGCCTCGCCTACGGTTAAGCTTTTGCCCGTAAGCCGCATAATAACGCCGTCGCCCTCAGGCTCTATAAAGCTGTCGTGCTTTTCCGCCGTTAAACCCGTAAGCGGCTGAAACCAATGCGTGTAGTGGGTTGCGCCCTTGGAAACAGCCCACTTTTTCATTGCCGAAGCAACCGTGCCCGCAATGGAAGTATCCAGCGGTTTGCCCGCGTCTATGGTTGCGCGCAACGCCTTGTACACCTCGCTGGGCAAAGTTTCTTTCTGCACTTTGTCGTTGAATACGTTTTCGCCGAACTTATCGGGTAAAATCATAAAGCCCTCTCTTGCACAACTTAACGCCTGCGCCGCGCGGGCTTTTCAACCGACCCGAGCCGCGCAAAACGCAGTTTTGCCTGCTTAATTATTTGTTTTTTATAATATACTTAAATTATATTTAATTTAACCGCCGTTGTCAACGATTACAACCCACACAACTTTTTATGTTTGGCATAAGCATAAATTATATTTCTTCGCCGTCGTCGAAGCGCGCAGGCTTTATAAGGTGGCTGTTTTTAATGTCGTTGGTCATTTCCGTGGGGTCTTCCGCAATAATTCCACGCTGAACGGCGGCATAGCCGTGCTTCTTTCTTATCGCGTCAACGCACCTTTCCGCCCGCTCGCGCTTGGCGTAGTCGCCCGCCGTTTCATCGAACGTAAGTTGCGATTTGCCGCAATCGAACCCCGACACGGTAACGCCGAGGGCGCGCACGGCAAAGGGCGGCTTGAATTTTTCTTTAAACAGCTTGAAAGCGTGCGCTGCTATTTCCTCGCAAAGGCAGGTGTGCCGCACCTTTCTTTGCACCTGTTCGCTGTTTAAAGAGCTGTCGCGCACCCATAAATGCACCGTGTCGGCAAGTCCTACATCCGCCTCCCGCAGCCGCGCCGCAACGCTTTCCGAAAGAACGAACAGCACCCGCTTTACTCCGTTGTAGTCGGTTAAATCCTTGGGGCAGGTCGTGGAGTTGCCAATCGACTTCAATTCCCTGTCGTCCCCCAATTGGCGCACGGGGGAGGCGTCCTCGCCGCGGGCGTATGTTAAAAGCGTGCTTCCGAACTTGCCCAAAGCCTTAAATATCCTGCCGTCGTCCGCCGCGGCAAGCTTGCCAATCGTGTTATAGCCCATAGCGCACAGCTTGGCTTCGGTTGCGCCGCCCACCATAAGCAAGTCCCTTACGGGCAACCCGAATATTACGTTTTTGTAATTTAAATATGATATGACCGAAGTGCCGTCGGGCTTTTTCAAATCGGAGCCGAGCTTTGCGTAAACCTTGTTGAACGAAACGCCAACGGACACGGTTACGCCCAGCTCGCTTTTTACCTCGTTGCGTATAGTGTCGCCGATAAACCGCAGATATCCGTCGGTGAAATGCCTTTCCTCACCCTCGCCAACGTACTTTTCCCCGCCGTATTCAGGGAAGATTTTAGTAGAGCGCGTAACGTCCAGCCAGCATTCGTCTATGCCGTAGCCCTCTATAAGGTCGGTATAGCGCGCGTAAATCGCCTTTACCTTGCGCGAGTACGCCATATATTCCTTGAAGTGCGGGCGCACGACGATTAAAGCGGGGCACTTGCGCCGCGCCTGCCATACGGTGTCGCCCGTCTTTATGCCCGTCTTTTTCGCCTCCTCGCTCTTGGCGAGCACAATGCCGCGCCTCTCCTCCTCGTTGCCGCAAACGGCTACGGGCTTGCCCGCAAGTTCGGGGTTTAAAATTTTTTCTACCGAAGCGTAAAAATTATTTAAATCAGAGTGCAGTACAATTCGCTCCATACGCTATAATTATACCACAACCTTCGGCTTGTTACAACGCAAGCGCGGCAAAAAATAATTTGGGAAAGTTTATTCCAAATTATTGTAATTTTTCCGACAAAGGCTTATAATTAAGCAGATAAAACCACGGAGGAAAACTATGCTTAACAAAAAAATTGCAGAACTTATAAACGAGCAGGTGAACAAGGAGTTGTATTCGGGATACCTCTACCTTGACTTTGCAAACTATTACGAGGCGGAGGGCTTAGACGGCTTTGCGCATTGGTATCAGATTCAGGCGCAGGAAGAGCGCGACCACGCTATGATGATGAGAAGATACCTTATAGACAACGGCTTCCGCGTAACTTTCGGCGCGATTGCCCAGCCCGACAAGGTATTTAAAACGCATAACGACCCGCTTAAATTCGGCTTAGAGCACGAGCAGTACGTAACCTCGCTTATAAACGAAATTTACTCGCAGGCGTTTGCCATTAAAGATTTTAAAACTATGCAGTTTTTAGATTGGTTTATAAAGGAACAGGGCGAGGAAGAAAAGAACGCCGAAGATATGCTTAGAAAGTACGAGCTGTACGGACACGACGCAAAGGGGCTGTATGCGTTAAATCAGGAACTTGCCGCAAGGGTTTATACTCCCTCCGCTACGGGACCCGCAATGTAAATTTAATATTTTGTTTAATTGTTTGCCCGCCGCTTGCACAAGCGGCGGGCATTTTATTTTAAGGAAATTATTATTTTTCACAAATTCCAAACAAATAGTCCGCCTTAACGCCGAAAAACTTTGTTATTTGCTTAACTACGTCCAATTTAGGCTCTGCATTGCCGAGTTCCCAATCGGAAATAGACCAAACGGTGGTATTAAAAATTTCGGCAAGCTGTTTTTGCGTTAAATTTCTTTCCAACCGCAATATTCTAAGTCTTTTTCCAAAACAATTATTTTCCATAACTTAACTCCTTGATTTTTATCTTTTGTATAAGGCAGTATAATCAAATAAAATACAAAAATCTTGACTTATCTGTGGCACAGATATAAATTTTTTCGAATGTTTGATTTGAACATATTTTGTTCAATTGAAACATATGGCACGCCACCCACTTGCTCTCCCCCTTTTGTAATAAGGGGGAGAGTGGCGCCATTGGCGACGAGAGGGGGATGGGGATAAGGTGATATATTACCATATGTAAAGTAAAAGCTTAGTATTTGAATAATTCAAATTATTTAATAAGGTGAAAATACATAACCTCAATATAAATAAGGTATAAAATTACACATCCTTGAACTGTCGCTTAAAAGCGACGCCTTCCTCCTTTGCTAAGGAGGAAGGCAAGAAATATTGAATGAATTTATTGAAAGAACAGAAATAAAAGAAATTTCACAAGAATATTGGCAAGAAGCAAAAAAACGCTTGACCGTAAAAATTTTACAGCCAAGCATTTATTAAATTTATAAAGCCGTATTGTCTAAGTTATATCAACCGCTCGATTAAGTTATCAAGCGTTTCAAAGTACTCTTTAAAAGTTTTAGAACACACTTCCGCGTCCTTTATAACTATGCCGTCAGTGCGCAGTCCGCAAACGGAAAAAGCCATTGCCACGCGGTGGTCGCCAAACGTTTCTATTTCCGCGCCGTGCGGGGCGCAAGGATATATTTTAACGCCGTCCGCCCTCTCCTCGCAGGGCACGCCCATAGCGGTAAGATTGCGCTTTATCGCCGCTATTCTGTCGCACTCCTGCCCGCGAATATGCGCAACGCCGCAAATTTCGGTTGGCTCTTTAAGGTACGGCGCAACCGCCGCAAGAGTTAAAGCTTGGTCGGAAAACGCCGACATATCCACTTTGCCGCCCTCGAAATTTTTTAAAAGATTTATAAATTTGATATCGCCCTGCATCGTGTGCGGCATTACGCCCGCAACGCTTATATCCGCGCCAAGCAATTTATTTACCGCATAAAAGTAACACGCCGCGGAAACGTCGGGCTCTATATCGTACCTTTTAGCCTTATACCCGCCGCTTACGGTATAAACGCCCCCCACCTTTGCGACGTTTACGCCGAACGACCACATCATATCCAGCGTCATTTTAACGTAGTCGAGCCCGTGCGCGCCCACCGTGCGCACGCGTAAAGGTTTGCCCGCCAGCACGCCAGCCATTAACAGAGCCGACAGAAATTGGCTGGACTTGGTTATATCCACCTTTGCGCAGTCGGCGCACTCAGCCGTGCCGCGAACAATAAAGGGGAAGCAGTTTTCTTCGCCGAAAAACGTAAACTTTGCGCCCAAACTTTTAAGCGCGGCAATAAGCGCGCCCTGCGGTCTTTTTTGCATCTGTTCGGACGAAGTCATTTTAAATTCGCCGCCGCTCAACGCGCAAATCGCCGTTAAAAACCTTGCCGCAGTACCCGCGCTGCCAACGTAAATTTCGCCGCGCGATACGGGCAACTTGCCTCCGCACCCCTTAATTTTTACTGTTGAGCCGTCCGTTTCCGCGCTTATGCCCAAGCTTTTTACGGCTTTTAAAAAGGTTGCGCAGTCGTCCGAAAGCTGAGCGTTATACAAAACGCTTTCGCCCTCCGCCAAAGCCGCCAACAACAGGGCGCGCGCCGTTATGCTTTTAGAGCCGGGCACCCTTACCGCAACGCTTTTATTTTTAATTTTTCCGTTAATCTTTCTTACTTCGTAGTTCATTTTATACCTTATTCTCGGCTCCCCCCTTAACAAAGGGGGGAGCTGTCTTGCATAAGCAAGACTGAAGAGGGATGTGGAATTTTTACTTTATATAATCATAAATTGTTTTCTTAACTTCGCCAAACCGTCTGTTGATTTGCAAATTACTAAACCGTAAAACGGTAATCCCCAGTCCGTAAAAATACTCGTCGCGTTTTTTATCTGCTTTCTCCGCTTCAACCTCATAGTGTTGAGAACCGTCTACTTCTACAACCAAATGAGCCGACGGACAATAAAAATCCGCAATATATCTTTCAAAAACGCGCTGACGGTAAAATTGAATTGGACAATCTTTTAAAAAGCAATACCAAAGTTTTCGCTCTTCTTCAGTCATTTCTTTGCGCAATGTTCTCGAATTGTTTTTTAGCTTTTCGTTTCTTAATCTGGTCATTTTATCTGCGGTGAAAATTTCACATCCCTCATCCGTCTGCATTCGCAGCCACCTTCCCCCTTTTTTAAGGGGGAAGGCAAGGAATAGGGTCATAAACTTATTAGTTCTATTGCAACAACGCCATACTTCGCAATGTCTTTGCGGCTATAAAATTTACACATATCGTCAGGCGAAGCATCCTCGTTTTCTCCGTATCCCAAGCTTACGGGCAGATATACGGCGTACAACTGTGCAAAATCATTAAAAAATCTTACGTTTCCCACACGCGCAATAAGCTTTTCTCCACTCGCATTATTCGCAAATTCTATTTCGTCACCCCCACTAATCAGCCTGCGTTTTTCATCATACAAACGCATTTCAACCGACTTTTTACCAGTTTTTATCATTTCAAACGGCTCGGGATTTAATTTCATAAAGTGTTTCATTTTCTTCTTCGCAAAATGTCGCCCGCGGATAAATTATGGGGGCAGTTTATCGTGTAAATTTCCTGCACGCGCTTGCAGTCGTCAACCTCTTCGCCCGCGGAATTTAAAGCCCGCTCAACCGTAAAAGATTTGCCGAAGTTTTGCGTAGGCGAAAGCACTTCCAAAGTATCGCCCACCTTAAAACGACCGCGCATTTCAACCTGCGCCTTGCCCTCGCCGCCGCCTAAAACGTTGGCTATATAGTCGCAATCGCCCTTAGCCTGACTGTCGGAATAGTTTACCGTTTGGTGATTTTCGCCCAGCATATATGCGGTTGTGTAGTCGCGGTGCGCCGCCGTAGTAAGCTCGCGAGCGACGGTTTCGTCAAAGCCGCCGTCTAAACACCTGCGGTACGCGTTTATAACCGTGGCGAGGTAATACTCGCTCTTCATACGCCCCTCTATTTTAAACGAGCAAACGCCCGCTTCCGCCATTTTGTCGAGATACGCGGACATATTTAAATCTTTACTGTTAAAGATATACGTGCCGCGCCCGTCCTCTTCAACCGCAAGTTCCCCGCTGTCCGCGCCCAAATCGCGCTTTTTTACGGCGTAGTTCCACCTGCACGCCTGCACGCACTCGCCGCGGTTGGAAGGTCTTGAAGCGAGATAGTCGGATAAAAGACATCTGCCCGAATAGGATATGCACATAGCGCCGTGCACAAACGCTTCCAGCTCCATATCGGGAACAAAGTCGTGAATTTCTTTAATCTCGTTTAAAGACAGCTCGCGCGCCAGAATTGCGCGGCTTGCGCCCTGCTCCTTCCAGAATTTTACCGCGTATTTATTGGTTAAATTGGCTTGCGTGGATATATGTACCGCCAAGTCGGGGGCGGCTTTTTTTGCCGCGTAAAATACGCCGCCGTCGGAAATTATAGCCGCGTCCACACCTATTCGATATAGGTATTTAAAGTAATCGGAAAGCGCGCCAAAATCGGCGTTGCGCGCAAAGATATTTGCCGTAACGTATACTTTTTTGCCGAGTTTGTGCGCAAATTCAACCGCGCTTTTAAGCTCGTCGGCGTCGAAATTGTCGGCAAACGAGCGCAGAGAAAACGCCTTTCCGCCTACGTAAGCCGCGTCCGCGCCGAAATAGAACGCCGTTTTCAGTTTGGCATAATTGCCCGCGGGGGCTAAAAGTTCAACCTTCATTCGTCAATTCCTCTTTACGCTCATTGCAAGTCCGTTGCCAATATCCAGAACGGAAGTAGCCAATTGCCCGTCGGAAGTTACCGCTTCAAGATACTCGCGGATATGCTCCACAAGCATTCTTCGCTTTTTGGGCGTTTCCGCCTCGCCGTTCACCCAGCCGTACATAAGCACGTCGTCGGCAAGCAATACGCCGTTTTTCTTTAAAATTCGCTTTAATTCGGGCAAAAGTTTTATGTATTGCACCTTGGCGCAATCTAAAAATATAAAGTCGTACGCCTCGGTTGCCAGCCCCTTGCATATGTCCGCCGCATCACCTGAAAGTAACGTGCGCCTGCCCTCATATGCGCTTAAATTGGTTTGCGCCGCGCAAAAAAACGCTTGGTCCCGCTCTATTGCCGTAAGGTGCGCGCGGCTACACGTGTTTAAAAGCGCAAGCGAGGTTATCCCCTCCGCACAGCCCACTTCTAAGATATTTTCGGCGTTTTTAGCGAGTGCGAGGGCAAGGATAAAGTTTAGCGTTTCCTCCGAAGCGGTGGGCACTTCGCGCTCGTGTGCAGAAATGCGCAGTTGCTCAACTTCGGCGGATACCCGCAATTTGTTAAGCCCCGCCGTCCTGCTCTTTCTCTCGGGCGCGCTCGTATCGTTGTGCGCGTAATTAAATTTTGTTTCTTCCATATAGTTTAAATATCCGCCGCAGAAAATCGGCGATACTTCCATTGCTTTAAAAATTTTTAAGGCGCAATTTTACCTGAATAAAGTTTTAAATAATAATACCAAAACGCTCGTATGAATTTATTTAGCCAATTAAGCGGCTTTATAACCGCAACAACTGACGCAAAGCCAATTACCGTCAAACAATTTCGTCTTTTAAAGCTCTACCACCACGGGCACTACCATTGGCGACTGCTTGGTCTTTTTGGAAAGATAGTTGCGCAGAGCGCGCTTTATAACGCGTTTAAGCTCGTCCACCGTTCCCACGGACAAATCGTACCCCGAAATAGCGCGGTTTATTACCTCGCGCATCTCTCGGTTGTAGTCGTGGTGGAAATCGAACACAAACCCGCGGGAATTTATGGCGGGCTCGCCTATTACCTCCCCTCCCGATACGGCTACCGACACAATGAACAGCCCCTCGGCGGCAAGCTGGCGCCTGTCCTGCATAACCACCGAAGCTTTTTCGTCCTCTATCCCCTCGCCGTCAATCAGGCGCGAGCCGGAAGGCACGTCGGCAAGCCTCTTTATATATTTGGAAGTTACTTCCAGACAGTTGCCTATGTCCGCAATGAATACGTCGCGCTCGTTCATACCCAAGCTTTGGGCAAGTTGCGAGTGCTTTTTAAGATGACGGTATTCTCCGTGCACGGGAACGAAAAATTTGGGCTTTAACAGCGTGTGCATCATTTTATGCTCTTCCTGACAGGCGTGCCCCGAAACGTGAATTTTTTCAAGACTTTCGTAAACGACGTCCGCGCCCAAATGGTAAAGCTTGTTTATAACGCTGTAAATGCCACGCTCGTTACCGGGAATGGGCGAAGCGGAAATTATGATAGTATCGTTTGCGCCCACTGTTATGGCTGGGTTTTCGCCGTTGGACATACGCGTTAAAGCGCTCATAGGCTCGCCCTGACTGCCCGTGCATACAATGACAAGCTCGTCGTCGCGCAGGTTTTTAGTCTTGGTTATATCTACAAGCACGCCTTCGGGCAGCGACATTTCGCCAATCTTTTCCGCCGCCTCCACCACGTTTAGCATACTTCTGCCGTTTAGGGCAACCTTGCGCTTATACCTTGCCGCAAGGTCTATAATCTGTTGCAGACGGTGCACGTTGGAGGCAAAGGTTGCAATAATCAGCCTGCGGGCGGAGTTTTCGGCAAAAAGCCTGTCCAACGTTTCCGCCACTACCGCCTCGCTCATAGTATATCCCTGCCGCTCGATATTCGTGCTCTCGCCCATATACAACAGCACGCCCCTGCCGCCGATATCGGCAATCGATTTAAGGTCGATAGGCTCGCCCGCGACGGGCGTTAAATCTATCTTAAAGTCGCCGCTGTGGAAAATTACGCCCTGCGGGGTGTGTATGCAGAGGGCTACCGCCCCCGCAATCGAGTGGTTTACGTTGATAAACTCCACCTTAAAACAGCCCGCCTGATAGCTTTCGCCGGGGGAAACGACCTTTTCCTTTACGTTATTTAAGCGGTGTTCCCTTAGTTTGTTGTCCACAAGCGCAAGCGTGAGCTTGGTTGCCACAACGGGCACGTCCGCCTCCTTTAAAAGGTACGGAACGCCGCCTATATGGTCCTCGTGCCCGTGCGTTAAAAACAGCGCGCGAAGCTTCTTTTTATTCTCTACAAGATAGGTGATGTCGGGCGCGACAAGGTCGATGCCCGGCGTTTCTTCGGTGGGGAAAATTATGCCCGCGTCGATAATAATGATATCGTCGCCGCACTCCAACGCCGTCATATTCTTGCCAATTTCGCCCACGCCGCCCAAAAATATTATTTTTACTGCGTTTTTGGAGGACTTGCGCTGATTGCCCCTGTCGGACTTTGCCCTGCGCTCGTTGCGGAAGGGCTCCTGAGCGGACCTCTTGCCCTTGCTCTCGTTGAGGAAGGGCTCCTGAGCGGACTTCTTGCCCTTGCTCTCGTTGCGCTTTAACTGCGCCGCAGGTCTTTCAACGGCGGTGTTTTCGGGCGAGCCGCCGCGGCGCGCGGCGCCTTTCTTTCCGCCTTGCCTTGCTTCCCTTTCGCCCTTTACCGCTTCGTCCTTACGGCGGCGGGGCTTAAAACTCTTTGCACCCTCGCCTTCCGCGCGCGGCTTGGCGCGCTTTTCTCGCGGTTTCCTGTCCGCGCGTTCGTTTTTCTTTTCTCTTTCCATCGTTACATTTCCTTAAATTATTGCCGCCGACCGCCCGGCACGCATAATACAAACAAAAGGGGGGTTCTAAATTAACCCCCTTTTTATCTTACGTAAAACAATTTGGTCGTTTACTTGTTCTTGCTTACGTCCTTTACAAGACCGTCGTCGATAAGCTCTTCCATAGTCTCGTAAGGATACATAGCGGCGTAGTCGCGCTCGGCAATATTATGCTTTTCGCCGTTGCGCCTTGCCAGCATTTCGTCTATCAGCCTTATAGCCTTTTTAACGCCCAGCGGGCTCTTGATTTTAACCATCATAGGCGTGCCGTGCATCGACTTGTTGTCGGACACGTCAACCTGATGGTATACGGATACGGCAAACTCGTTGGGGTCGAGCGCGAGATACAGGCACAGCGTCTTGCCGCGGATTTTAAACCTTGCAATGGTTTCCCTGCCCTTGTTGAAACGTTCGCTTCCCCAGGCAACGTTGGAGTTTACCTTTTTATAGGAGAGCAAAGCCGTTTTAACTCTGCCGTAATACTGTTTCTGTTCGTCCGTTCCCTGAATGATTCTTGCAATGAACGAGCGGTTGTACTTCATCATATTGGCAAAGTCAACGCCGCCCGATATGCCGTCGGGCATTATTTCGCCTTCGGAAAGATTTTCGTCGATGTCGGCGACCATATCGTCGTCCTCGTCAACCTCTTCTTCCTCCTCGACTTCTTCGGTTTCAACCTCTTCGGTAGCCGCTTGAACGGGTTCTTCTTCAACGGTTTCTTCGGGTTCTTCTTCAACCTCTTCTTCCGCTTGCTCTTCGGCAAGCTCCTCGCCCACCAAATCGCTTACGGTTACAAGCTCTTCCTCGGGCTGGGCTTCCTCAACGTACGTGGTATTTTCCGCCGCGCCCGCCGCAACGACAACTCCGCTTAAAAGCATAGCCTTTATTTCGGCTATATCGCTATCGATTTTATCGAATCTCTTGCCGTACTCTTCCTTGATGTCGGAAATGTCGCCCTCGATTTTGGAGTATCTCTCAATGCTGTCCTTTGCAATCTCTTCGGTGATATTGTCGGTTATGCGCGTAAGTCCGTCGTCGTCTATAACTATGTCGTAGTCGGAATTTTCCTGACTTTCAACAAGCCTTTCGCTTACAGAATAAGCAATACCGTCGCTGTCGATTACGGGAGTTGCGGGAAGCGCGGGAATTATGCCCGCAACAACCTTGTCGGCAATATCCGCGCTGTCTATTTCGGGCATATAGTTGGAAAGTATCGCCGCGGCTTTATCCGCAAGCACGTCCTCGTTTATGTCCGCGTTTACCGAAAGCTTATCGGATATAGCGCGGGCAAGCTCGTCCGCGTCGATATCCTCGGCGGAAGCGGTAGCCATAAACGCGGGGTTGAGTTTTTCCGCAACCGCCGCGGCAAGCACGTCGTAGTCGAGCTTGCTTTCAACGGCTTTGGCAAGCGAGTCGCAACCGTCGTCGTCAACGGTGATTTCAAACTGTTCGGGAGAAATGCTTCCCACGCGCTTGGCAACGCAGTCGGCAATTTCGTCGGAATCTATTGCGTCGGAAAGGTTTTTGACAACCGCCGCGGCAATAAGCTCGTCGGAAAGCGAGAAGTTCAGGCGGGAAGCGATGTCCTCCGCAAGAGCCTGCTCGTCGAGATTGGCTTCGTACGCTGCGGGGAGCGCTTCGGCTGTTTCCTCTCTCTCTTTTAATCTTTCGGCAACGGCTTCCGCCAGCCTCTCCTCGTTTACCGCTTCGGAAGGCTCGTATGCGGGAATGGCGATTTTATCGGCAACCTTGCGCGAAAGTTCTTCCACGTCGAGGTCTACCGAATCAGCCTGCACAGCCGTCTGGGGAACGATAATTTGCTCGGCGACGCGCGCCGCTATATAGTCGGGAGATACCGCCTCCTGCACGGATACGGCTTCGGCAACCTTTGAAGCGAGCAGGTCGTAATCGATTTCCGCCTGCACCGAAAGGGGCTCGCCGACGGGTTCCGCAGTGGCGTACGCCGTTTCGGACGCCGCGGACGAAGCGAACGCGGGAATTTTTTCCAATACTTTATTTGCAATTTCGTCGTAGTCGACTTCCTCGGCAATCGCCTGAGGAATATAAATTCTCTTTGCCACGGAGTATCCGAGGTCGTCGTAGTCTACCGTAAGGGGAGGCATTTTCTCGGTAACTTTCTGCGCAAGCACGTCATAGTCCACCTCTTCGGCAATCGCCTGCGGAACGTAAAGGCGCTTTGCCACGGCGTATCCCAGCGCGTCGTAATCGAGAGGCGCGGAGCCGAGCTTGTCCGCAAGCGTTTCCGCGTCGACAGCCGCCACGCCCGATTCGGGTATGATTATTTTTGCGGCAACGCGGGAAGCGAGGTCGTCGACGTCGATATCCGCGCGGGCGGTTACGGGCTCGCCGAGCGCGCCCCTTGCCGCAATCTGTTCGGGAAGTTTGGAAAGCGTTCTCGAAAGCGCGGTGAACAGACCTTCAATCTGCGCCGACACGTAGGAAATTTCCTTTTTAAGCGTTGCGTTCTCCTCGGTAAGTTTACGGATAACCGCGGCGCTTGCGACGTCGCCGCCGCCCTTTACAATGCGCGCTTCGAGGGACGCAACCTGCCTTGTAAGCTGTTCCACCCTCGTTAAAACTATATCCGCCTTGGTAAATCCCTTGCCGTTTTTGTTATCACTCATAACACACCTCGTTCTTTTTCACTTCCGTACACCGAAAAAACGGTTACGCGAACCTGAAAACGCGTAAATTTTACCGCCGTATCCCGTTATTCGCGGGATATATGCGCACCAATTTACCGCCGTCAAATACATATCCGCTATTTAGTTTACACCAATTTTGCGCAATTGTAAATATAATTAAGGGTTTTTTTTGTCTTTTTAAAGAAATTTTTTACTTTTTGTTTCCGCGCGCGCCCGCGCAAATCGTTTCCGTTTTATCATTTTTTATTCAAAATTTTAATTTATTATGCAAAATGCTTGTATATTTTTGCGTTTAGGTGTATAATAATTCTAATTTATACAGTTTTATGCATAAACGCCCGCTAAAAAGCGTATATATGCAAAAACGCGGCGGCGGGCATAAGTTTTATAGACGGAAATTTTTTTGCGAGGTTTAAAATATGAGAGTTTACAATTTTGCGGCGGGTCCCTCCACCCTGCCTTTGGAAGTGCTGGAAAGAGCCAAAGCCGAATTTTTGGACTTTGCGGGCACGGGTATGTCGGTAACCGAAATATCCCACCGCGACAAGGCTTACGAACAGGTGGTTAAGGGTGCGGAAGCGCTTGTAAGGGAGCTTTTAGGCGTGCCCGACGACTATGCGGTAATCTTCGTTCAGGGCGGGGCGAGCACGCAGTTTGCGGCGGTACCCCTCAACCTTATGCACAGCGGCTCCGCCGACTACATAGTTACGGGCAACTTTGCCAAAAAGGCTTGGCAGGAGGGGCAAATTTACGGCGCGGCGCACAAAATAGGCGACAGTTCGGACAAAAAATACGCATATATCCCCGATTTAAACGCGCTTAACTATACCGAGGGTGCCGACTACGTGCACATAACTTCCAACAACACAATCTTCGGTTCGCGGTACGCCGAATTTCCCAAGTGCGCGGCTCCGCTCGTCGCCGATATGTCGTCCGAAATATTTTCGCGCCGCATAAACGTTGCCGACTTCGGCGTAATATATGCGGGCGCGCAGAAAAATCTTGCCCCCGCGGGCGTTACCATTGTAATTGCAAAGCGTTCGCTTATAGGCGAGCCGCTTAAAATATGCCCGACTATGCTTAAATGGAAGGTGCAGGACGAAAACGGCTCGCTGTACAACACTCCCCCCGCCTTCTCCATTTATATGGCGTGGCTGGTGCTTGAAAACCTTAAAGCCAAGGGCGGCGTAAAGGCTATGGAAGAAGTCAATAATTACAAAGCACAGCTTTTGTACGACTTTATCGACAACTCCAAACTGTACAAAAACAACGTGGAGCGCCCCTACCGCTCGGTTATGAACGTGCCGTTCGTAACGGGTAGCGAGGAGCTTGACGCAAAGTTTATCGCCGAGGCGAAAAAGGCGGGGCTTGTGTCGCTGAAAGGGCACAGAATAGTCGGCGGTATGCGCGCTTCCATTTACAACGCGATGCCCGTAGACGGCGTAAAGGCGCTGATTGAATTTATGAAGAAATTCGAGAGCGAAAACGCCTGACCAAGCACATTAAAAGGACGGTTTAAGGAGAATAAAATGGCAGATATATTGAAGTTAAACGCAATTTCGCCCCTTGCGGACGGAATTTTTGCAAACTATAATTACAGCGACAAAATTGAAGAGCCGGACGGAATTATGGTACGTTCGGCGCAGATGGCCGACTACCCCGTAGGCAAAAAACTGCTTGCCGTGGCGAGGGCGGGCGCGGGCACGAACAACATTCCCGTAGCCGCGTATACGGAAAAGGGAATAGTCGTATTCAATACCCCCGGCGCAAACGCCAACGCCGTTAAAGAGCTGGTTATTTGCGAGCTGTTTTTTGGCGGGCGCAAGATATGCGAAGCCATAGACTGGGTAAAAACGCTTAAAGGCAAGGGCGCGGAAGTTGGCAAGCTTGTCGAAAAGGGCAAAGGCGACTTTGTAGGCGGAGAAATCACGGGTAAAACGCTCGGAGTAATAGGTTTGGGCGCGATAGGCATTGCCGTGGCAAACGCGGCTTACGCTTTGGGTATGAACGTAGTCGGGTGCGACCCCTACCTTTCCACCGCGAACGCGCTTTTGCTTAATCCCGCCATTAAGGTTGCGCCCGCGCTCGACGACGTTTACAAAGCCTGCGACTATATTTCGGTGCACGTGCCCCTCACCCCCGACACAAAGGGTATGTTCAACGGCAAAACGATTGCCGCGTTAAAGGACGGCGCAGTGCTTATAAACAACTCCCGCGGGGAGCTTGCCGATACGCAGGCGGTAATTTCCGCGCTGGAAAGCGGCAAGCTTTCGAGGTATATAACCGACTTTCCCGCAGACGAGCTTATTGGCGTTAAAAACGCCATATGCGTACCCCATTTGGGCGCAAGCACGCCCGAAGCGGAGGACAACTGCGCGGTTATGGCGGCTAAACAGCTTACCGATTATATAGAGAACGGCAACGTTACCAACAGCGTAAACTACCCTGCGGTAAGCGCCCCGCGCGAGGGCGCCGCAAGAATTTGCATTCACCACAAAAACGTTGCAAATATGATTGCGCAATTAACCGCCGCGGTATCCTCCTTCGGCTTGAACATAGAGAATATGACCGACAAATCGAAGGGCGATTACGCCTACTGCCTTATAGACGTAAACGGTGCGCCCGCTGCCGAGCTTAAAGAAAAGCTTGCCGCCATAGACGGCGTAGTGCGCGTGAGGGTGATAATTTAAAGGCGCGGGCAACCGCTTAAACGGAATAAAAATTTCAAACTCCGCTCATAATGATAACAACGTTATTAGCGGAGGTTATTTTTATGTCCAAACCCAAGAAAAAAATAAGAAAGCTGACCGACGAACAGTACAACGAATACATTGCAACCTTAAAAAACAACGCCGCGCTGTACTCGGCGGACGGCAGTATGTTCGTGCCGCCCGAAATAGACAAATCCAAACAGGATAAACAAGGCGAGTAAGCGGGTTTAAATATAAAAAAACGGCGGAGGCTATTGCCGTAATTCCCACAGGGAATTTAATAAAACGCAAATAAAAAGATTTAGGCATAGCATTAAGCTGTGCCTTTTCCGTACTTTTTTTCGTGGACGAATTAGGCTACTCGTAGCCTAGTGAGATATAGATATGTTTTATATTTCCCGCAAAATTCAATCGGTTGCGTTCTTTCATTTTTCGTGATATAATGACAGTAAGATAAACAGTATTTTGGAGACAATATGAGTTGGTTTAATTACTACGGACTGATTGCGGTTGCAATTATCTTAATACCGAATTTAATCATCACAATAGTTGACAAAGGCTCTTTTGCAAACAGATATAACAATAAATCAATCATTGCGTTAGAGCAAATCGGGCGTTACGGTTGTATGTTGTTTATGGTTTTTAACGTTCCGTACACCTATTTCAATTTTTGGTTTGATAGTGGTTTAATAGCGTATTTGATTGTAAACGGAACGTTGCTTGCTTTGTACATATTAGGTTGGATAATATTCCGCAACGGGCAGAGTGCTACAAAAATGCTGTGGCTTTCCATAGTGCCCACACTACTATTCCTATTCAGTGGAATTATGCTTTTATCTATTCCGCTTATAATCTTTTCTATAATTTTTGGAATAGGACATATAACTATCAGCTACAAAAATAGACAATCAAGATAAATTTCAATTTATCTTTCTAAAAGGTTTGTAGTAAAAAGCTCTCGAACATATCGTTCGAGAGCTTTTGTCCTTGCTTGAAAGTATAACTCTTAATAATTTAGTTTTTTAATTCCCTATGGGAAGTGCGCTTTTAAAGCCTCCGCTTTCTTATTTTAAAGAAGTATACAAATGACTCCGCCCTTGCCCTCGTTTACTATGCGGGTGATTGTTCGCCGCATCTTGGCGCGGGTATCGTCCTGCATAGCGTTTACCTTGCCTTCCAGCCCCTCTTTTACCATACACCTCAGCGATTTGCCGAACAGCGCGGTGTTCCAGGTGCCCTGCGGGTCGGTTTCGAAACCGCTCATAATGCCGTTTACCATATCCTCGCTCTGGGAAGCAAGCCCCATAATCGGGCTGACTTCGCCGCTTACGTCCACTTTAACAACGTGGTAGCTGGGCGCGGTAGCCTTTAATTTAATTCCGAGGTTTGCGCCCTGCTTTACGACCTTGGGCTTATCGAGGCTCAAATCGTTGTCGTCGGGACAAACTATGCCGTAGCCCGTAAGTTTGGCGCGCTCGAACGCGTCCTTTACCTTGTCGTAATTTCTCTTGGCTTCGGAAGCCGCCGCAACGTACTGCATCAGCGCGCCCTCGCCGCAAATGCTTTCACCGGATATTTCCGAAAGCATATCGAACAGAACGCCGTCCTGCAACCCCACCTCAACGGTGGCTTTGCCCGTGGCAAGGCAAAGGTTTACCGCCACGTCCCCCTTCCAGAATTTGCTGTTTGCAAAAGCTTCGTCAAACAACGAGCATTCGCGCATAACCTCCACCTTGGCGCAGGCGTCGCGCACCCTTACAAGCAACTCGGATATTGCCGAGCTGTCGGCGGGCATAACGCGAATCCAATCGGGAATTTTTACGTCGACGCTGGTTACGGGGAATTCGAACAGCACCGCGCGGAGCAGAGCCGAAAGTTCGTCTACCGAAGCCGTTTGACAATTGACGGCGACTACGGGGGCGGAATACTTTAATTCGAGCTCCTCCTTCAACTGCTTAGCCGAAGCGCCCGCGGGGTCGGCGCAGTTTAAAACTATTACGAAGGGCTTGCCTATGCGTTTAAGCTCGTCGACGGTGCGCTCCTCCGCCGATACGTATCCCTCGCGCGGGATACCCGCAACCGAACCGTCGCAGGTTACGCACAACCCAATCGTAGAGTGGTCGCGTATTACCTTTTGCGTGCCCAAAGCCGCCGCCTCCGTAAAGGGAATGGGCGTATCGCTCCACATAGTGTTCACAAGGCGGGGAGAGCCGTCCTCCTCGAAACCGTTGGCGCCCTCCACCGCAAAGCCCACGCAGTCAATCAGCCTAACGCGCGCTTCCGCATTGTCAACGGTAACTTTTACCGCCTTGGCGGGTATAAACTTTGGCTCGGTAGTCATAACCGTCCTGCCCGCCGCCGATTGCGGAAGCTCGTCAACCATCTCTTGCAGCCTGTCGCCGTCCGCGTGGGGCAGTACCAGCTCGGTCATAAACCGTTTTATCAACGTCGATTTGCCCGTACGCACGGGACCTACCACGCCGATATAGATTTCGCCGCCGCTCCTCGCCGCCATATCCTTATAAATATCGCTGTCAAACATTTTTTTGCCTCCGCTTGTTTAAAACTATTTCTTTACATATATTATTAGCCTCCTCCCGCTTTTATGCCTGCCATAAAACAACTAATATAAAATTGCGCCCGCGCGGCTGTTCCGCGCGGGCGCTTATATAATTAGGATATATATATTTAAACTTTTTCGGCGGAAAACTCCTCTTCAACCCTTTTCCTTTCAAAAAATTTGCACGTCCAGCCGCCGTCAACCGACTTAAACGTTGCATAGCGGCACAGATGCCCTTCGAAAATCTTTGCGCAAAAGTACAATTCCTGCAAACCGTACTCCCTGTAAAAATACTCGCAGAGGCGGCACTGCCTTTTATCGTCGGCGTTGTCGGTTAAAATAATTTCGCCGTCGTAAGCTATCCTCTCGGAGGGAAGGAATATTCTCTCCCCGCCGCAGAACGGGCAAGCCACGCTCAACCCGATGCAAACAGCCCCGCAGCAGTCGCACTTTTTCATACGTTTATTATATAGGAAAAATGCCTATAAATCAACAAAAATATAGAAATTATTCCTATATTTTAAACGGAGGAAAACATTATGGGAATTGCGGAAACAGTAGGGGCAAACCTGCGCGCGGCGCGCCTTGCCAAGGGCTTGACGCAAAAGAAGCTTGCCAAAGAACTAAACAAATACCAATCGGATTACAGCAATTACGAAAACGGGAAAATTCAGCTTGACTATCAGAAAATCGTTTATCTGTGCAACCGTTTAGACATTACGCCCAACGATTTGTTCGATATGGATTGAGTTTACGCGCACAATATTACAACCCGCGGCGTTGCTTTCGCCGCGGGTTGCAACCGTTAAAAAATCACTTTCTTTCCTCTACGATTTCCCTGTAAAACTCGTCGAGTTCTTTTTTAGTTTTAAAGTTGGCAATGTACATCAACTCGCCCATTGCGCCCGAAAGCGCGCGGGGCACTCTGCCCACCGTCTTTAAATTGTAATAATATTTATCCCTTATGTCCTGCTCGCTGTAAACGTAATCTCTGCCCTCGCGCCTGCCTGCAAAAGCGCAGTAAAATCTTTCGCCCTGATTTACCGCCGTACGGTCGAAGGCAATCATATCCGCCCAGATTTTGTACACGTCGGTAGAATTGGCAAAGTTGAACATATCGGGGGAAATTCCGCCCGAGGGGCGCATATTTACTTCCAGCGCAACCACCTCGCCCTTTTTGCCGATAGGCTGGTCGCAAGTCAGGCGGAAAAATTCGAAATGCACAAAGCGGCTGCGCACCTTAAACGCCTTTAACACCCTGCGCCCCGCATCGCGCACGTCCTCGAACGGCTTGTTTACTATATAGAAAAGGGAGTTGCCGTTTTCGGTTACCACGTCCATAAGCGAAGTGGGCGTAACGTTGCCCGTTTCGAATATAGGCTCTCCGCGGCTGTCTACAATGGCGTCGTAAGAATTAACTTCCGCCTGTATAAACTCTTCCATTATGTAGGATACGGGGTACTTGGTGCGGAAAAATTCCGCCAATTCGCCGTCGTTACTTATCTTGTGCGTGTCGTTTGCGCCAACGCCGTTGTCGGGCTTGACTATAACGGGATACCCCACGCCCTCTATAAACTTTTTGCACGCCTTTTCGCTTTCGGCTATGCAGTAGCGCGCAACCTTAACGCCCGCCTGTTTATAAAACGCCTTCATTTCCGACTTGTACTTTACCTTGGGCATATCCTCGTCTTTAAAGCCCGTACGGATATTGAAGTCGGTGCGCAGGCGCGCGTCCTGTTCCAGCCAATATTCGTTGTTGCTTTCAAGCCAGTCAATCTTGCCGTACCTGAACGAAAAGAATGCTACCGCGCGGTAAACTTCGTCGTAATTTTCCAAGGAAGAAACCTTGTAGTACTCCGTCAGGCTTGCCCTCAGCTCGTTTGAAAGCTCGAAGTATTCGCTGTCGCCGATTCCCAAAACGTTTAAACCGTTGTTTTTAAGTTCCCTGCAAAACCGCCAATAATTTTCGGGAAAATTCGGTGAAATAAATATAAAATTTTTCATATACTTTACCTCCGTATATGCAATTGCCCGCCGTATATGCCTTAACAACCGCGCGGTCTAACGCTTTGCCGCCGCGCTTTAAAAGCCCAAAACGCTTAAAAAGTAAGGTATTTCCTTTTCCCAGCTTGCTTCGCTGTGCGTACCGCCCGAAACAATGCGCGCGGTTACGGCAACCCCCGCCGAACAGAGAATTTCAAACGTCTTACAAAAAAGTTCGCGTTGCGGCAAATGGTTTTTAAACTCCCTTTCGCCGTAATCGGTGAAAAGCACGCAGTCCTTTCCGAACTTACCGTTCTCAATAAAATGCGGTACCTTGCCGCCCTCCACCCAAAGGCTGGGGGAAAGCGCCGCCCCGCGGGAAAAGTATTTGCCGTATTTAGAAAGGGCGTAAAGCGTCATAAGCCCGCCCATAGAACTGCCCGCAATCATTGTATTCTTTCTGTCGGACAGGGTGCGGTAATTGCCGTCCACGTAGGGCTTGAATTGAGTTACAAGCCAATCCATATACTTTTTGCCCCGCCCTTTTACGTGCTGACCGCGAAAATTGAAATCTACGGGCGAGTATTCCGAAAGGCGCATATTGCCCTCGTGATTGCACTCCACCGCGGCGACTATAAGCGGCGTTTCGTGCCTGTCGAGATACTCTTCCAACCCCCAGCACTTGCCGAAAGTCGCCTCTTCGTCGGTAAACAGGTTGTGCCCGTCGAACATATATAAAACGGGATAGCTCCGTCCACTCTCTTCGTAGCCGACGGGCAGATATACGTACGACTGCCTTTTCTTTTCGCCCGTTAGGGTTGGCAGTTTAATCTTTTTGCGTATTACCATCTTTCGTAACGTTTTCCCCTATAAAAGCGGCTATATCGTCAAAGAGCTGAGGCGCGCATAAATCGTTGCAAATTTCGTGGCGGCAACCGCGGTAGAGAGTCAAAGAAACGTTTTTACCGTACTTTACAAGCCTGTCGGCAAACTTCTCCACTCCCTTGCCGTAATCGCCCACGGGGTCGTCCGCGCCCGCCACTATAAACAGAGGAAGATTGGCGGGCACCGCCTTCATTACCGCGGGTTTGCACGCTTGGTTTATAATCGAAAACAGTCCGTAAAACGCGTTACAGGTAAACGGAACGCCGCAGAGCGGGTCGGCGATGTATGCGTCTACGTTGTCGGGGTCGGCGCTAAGCCAATCGAACGCCGTCCGCTTTTCAAACCTGTTATTGTAGGAGCCGAACGCGCTGTTGTCTATAAATTTACTTCTGTGCCGCCAGCCCTTGAACAGGGCGACGAGTTTGGTCAAAGACTTTGCCCCGCCCGTCGTTGCGGCACTTTTAAAACCCGTGCCCATAATAATTGCGCCCGCCAGCTCCTTGCCGTAAACGGAAACATACTTTCTGCAAAAAAACGAGCCCATTGAGTGTCCCATAACGAAATAGGGTGTATTCGGGTGCTTGGGCGCAACTATTTCGGTAAGCGCGCGCACGTCTTTAAGCACCGTCTGCCAGCCGTTATGCTCGGCAAAGTAGCCCAAATCGTCCTTTGAAAGAACGGATTTGCCGTGCCCCAAATGGTCCTCGGCGCACACTGTAACGCCCTGCTTTGCTAAAAATTCGGCAAGGGGAGCATACCTTGCGGCGTACTCCGCCATTCCGTGTATAATTTGCAAAACCGCCTTAGGCTCGCCCTCGGCTTGCCAGATACAGGCGTGTATCGTTGTTTTTCCGTCGGAAGAAGGATAATATATATCTTGCATAATTATTCCTCGCATTAAAATTAACCAGTCGGCAAACCGACGGCTGTAAAACCGCCGCCGCGCCGCCTTCGTCATAAATTATAGCACCGCCGCGCAAGTAAATCAATAAAATATAAAATTTTATCGTCATTTTTTTGTAAGCATTTTCCACACCCCGCGAAAAAAATGCCCGTCGCAGGCGAGCAAAAAGCCCTCCGCCTGCGCCCGATTAAAACCCATAAACTGCAAAAGCGACCTTAAACACAGCCAATCGAACACCGCCGACTTTAACGCGTTTTTCGATTTTTTGCTAATCTTTGCTATCAGCCCGAATATTTTGGCAACCAGCCCGCGGCAATAAATCAGGTCGGCAACCTGCATTTCAAGCGTCGGTTTAAGCCCCTTTGCGGGCGGCGCAAGTTGCTCGCACGCGGTAATTCTGTTTTGGTAATACCGCTCGTAGCCGAGTTTTTCGCCCGCACAACCATACAAGGCGCAACCCTCGGGCAAATTATCCCGCGTAATTTCCACCTTTACGGAGGCAACAATCCTCTCGGCGTCCAAATTCAAAGTGATTTCGTAAACGCCGCCCGCCTCGAAGCGGCAGGTTTGCGTATTCCATATGCGGAAAGCGTAGCCGTCGAACGGCAACCGCACGCGCCTGCTTTCGCCTGCGGCAAGAAAGACCTTGCAAAACGCCTTTAACTCTCGCGGGCTTACTTCAACGTCGGCGCGCGGCGCCCTTATATAAATTTGAACGACTTCCGAGCCCGCAACGCTCCCCGCGTTTTTTACGGTTACTTCCGCCCCGCTTTCGTCGGCAAAAAAGTCGGAATATTCATAGCGGGTGTACGAAAGCCCGTAACCGAACGGATACTTTACGCGCTTGTTAAAAGATGAATAATACTTATACCCGACGTAAATACCTTCGGCATAGTCGCTACTCAACGGGCTGTTTGAGTATATTTCGGCGCAGGCAACGTCCCTTTCGGACAGAGGATAAGTTTCCGCCAGCTTACCCGATGGATTGACCTGCCCGCACAGGGCTCGCACAACCGCCTCCGCCCCGCTCTGACCGCCCAGATGCGCCAGCAATAACGCGTTGGTATTACCGTCCCAATCGGTTAAAACGGCGCTTCCGCAAAACAGAACGGCAACTATCTTTTTGCCCGTACTATACAGTGCCTTTAAAAGCTCTTGCTGGTTTTCGTTTATGCTTAAATCCTTTCTGTCGCACCCCTCCGACTCCTTGCGCTCGTCCAACCCAACGCAAACTATTAAAGTATCCGCTCTCTTCGCCAGACTGAGCGCGCCGCGAAGTAACGCCTTGCTTTTTCCGCCGAAACGTTTAAACCCCTTGGCAAACCCGACGTATTTTAACGGAGATTTTGAAATTACCCCCAATATATTGCCCAACGAAGTGGGTTTTATCTGCGAAGAGCCGCTACCCTGATACCGCGGTTTAAGCGCAAAATCGCCTATTACCGCAACCCTTTCGCATTCTTTTAAGGGCAATGCGCCGTCGTTTTTCAAAAGCACCATACTTTCCTGCGCAACATTGGCGGCAAAGTCGGAATGAGCCTTTTTATCGAACGGCTTTTTCGCAATATTGCCCGAACGGTGCGCGAATGTTGCGATACGCTCAACGCAGTCGTCCACCGCGCTCTCTTCAAGTTGCCCGCACTTTACGGCGGCTACGATTTCCGCCGCAGACATACGGCAGTCGGGCATTTCGAGGTCGGCGCCCGCAGTTACCGCCGCAACCCTGCCGCGACTTCCGCCCCAATCGGAAACTACCAGCCCTTTAAAACCCCAATCGCCGCGCAATACGTCGGTAAGTAAAAATTTGCTTTGGTTGCAAAATTCGCCGTTCAAGCGGTTATATGCCGACATTACCGCGCCCGCCTCCCCCTCTTTAACGGCTATTTCAAAGCCCGTGATATACGTTTCCCTCAACGTCTGTTCGTCAACGCGGCTGTCGCAGTACATACGCGCGTACTCCCTGCTGTTTACCGCAAAGTGCTTTATGCAGGCGGTTACGCCCGCGCTTTGAATACCCCTTACGTATGCGGCGGCAACCTTTCCCGAAAGGTATGCGTCCTCCGAAAAATACTCGAAATTTCTGCCGCAGAGCGGACTGCGCTTTATGTTAAGACCGGGACCGAGAACCATAGCCACGCCGAATGAAGCCGCCTCCTCTCCTATGCGCTTGCCCAGCTCTTCGCACAGTTGCAGGTTGAAAGAACAGGCTACGGCGGAAGCTGTTGGGTAACAGGTGGCGGGCAGCGAGGTGCCCATACCCAAGTGGCTGGGGCGGCGGTTTTGAACGCGCATACCGTGCGGTCCGTCGGCAAGCTTTACCGACGGGAGCGAAAGCTCTTTACACGCCTTGGTGCGCCAAAAACCTTTGCCCGTCAAAAGCCCCGCCTTTACCTCTATATCCAATTTTTCAATTTCTTCTCTTACGCCCATATCATCACCATAATTATTGTATCACTTTACTCCTTTTTTAGCAAACGATTATTTATTTAAAGGATACGCCCGCGACAAAATAATTTATAATTATACAAATTTGTTGCATAAAAGAGCAAAATTATACATTAAAACAATTGACAAAATAACGGTTGCGTATTATAATTATTTACAGTTAAACAAACCGTTGAAGCGAAAAGTGCGGAGTTTCGTGCGCTTACAGAGAAGTCGGACAGGGTGAGAGCCGACGGCACGCAGTCCTCCGTTTGGGTCGCGGAGGGCGCGCGGGAAAGCTAAAAAAAACAAGTATCGCGCGACGCGAAGATTGGCGTTAAAAATCACGGGGCTCAAATTCCCCGCAAAGTTGCGGAAATTTTTCCGAACCAAGGTGGCACCGCGGATATTAAAATTCGTCCTTGACAGTAATATAATGCTGTCAAGGTTTTTTTATATTTTATTAAGGAGGTAAACAAAAATGAGCCAAGTTGCGTACAAAGTGTATCTTTCAGAAGAGGAGCTACCCAAAAAGTGGCTCAATATAAAGGGCTTTATGAAGGATAAGCCCGCTCCCCTTTTAAATCCGGAAACAAAGCAGCCCTGCACGGTTGACGAGCTTTGCAACGTCTTTTGCAGGGAGCTTGCTATGCAGGAATTGAACTGCACGGATAAATACGTAGACATTCCGAAGCCGATTACCGACTTCTATAAGCTTTACAGACCGAGCCCGCTGATAAGGGCTTACGGACTGGAAAAATATCTGGATACACCCGCGGAAATTTACTATAAATTCGAGGGCAACAATACCTCGGGCTCGCACAAGCTAAACTCCGCCGCCGCGCAGATTTATTACGCAAAGCAACAGGGCTTAAAGGCTGTTACAACGGAAACGGGCGCGGGTCAGTGGGGAACGGCGCTTGCAATGGCGGGCGCGTATTTCGGGTTGCCCGTAAAGGTATTTATGGTAAAAGTTTCATACGAACAAAAGCCTTTCCGCCGCAACGTAATGAACGTGTACGGGGCGAGCGTAGTGCCCTCCCCCTCCGCTTCCACGCAGGCGGGCAGGAGAATTCTCGCCGAGCACCCGGATACTAACGGCTCGCTGGGGTGCGCCATTTCCGAAGCCGTGGAAACGGCGTTAAACGACCCCGAACGCGCCACCCGCTACGTACTCGGCTCGGTGCTCGACCAGGTGCTTCTGCACCAATCGGTAATAGGTTTAGAAACCAAAACCGCGCTCGATAAGATTGGCAGGAAGGCGGATATAGTTATAGGGTGCGCAGGCGGCGGCTCTAACCTCGGCGGACTTATTTCTCCATTTATGGCGGAAAAGCTCGAAGGCAAGGCAGACACGCGATTTATTGCCGTAGAGCCTGCAAGCTGCCCCTCGCTGACGCGCGGCAAGTACCGCTACGACTACTGCGACACGGGCAAAATTACGCCGCTTGCCAAAATGTATACGCTTGGGTGCGACTTTATTCCCAGCGCCAACCACGCGGGCGGACTGCGCTATCACGGTATGAGCCCCGTACTTTCCAAGCTTTACGACGACAAACTAATCGAGGCGCGCTCCTATACGCAGACGGAAGTTTTTCAGGCGGCGGTTACGTTCGCCAAAATCGAGGGTACGTTGCCCGCGCCCGAATCTTCGCACGCAATTAAAGGTGCGCTTGACGCGGCTATTGAATGTAAAAAGACGGGCGAAAAGAAAGTCATTGTTTTCGGCTTGACGGGTACGGGTTACTTCGACTTAAAAGCCTACGACGAATTTTTGAACGGCAAAATGAAAGACTGCGTCCCTTCCGACGGGGAATTGAACGTTTAAGTAAATGCGCGCCTGCGCGGCGGTTTGCCGCGCAGGCGCTCCGTTTTTAAGCGTTTGCAAACGTAGCCGCTAATCACGTAATTTTATGGATTAGCGGCGGTTATAATTTTAATGTTTTTTATAGTAAACAAGCGTAAGCAAAGGATTTATAAACTTTGTTTCGCCCGTTTTACGGTAACCTAACTTTTCATATATGTAACAGTTAACTTTTTCTTGCAAAATTGTGTCCAGAGCCCAGTTATCCGCGCCGTGAATTTCTTCCGCCGCCTTTATTGCCGCTTGCGCAAAACCTTGGTTGCGATATTCCGGCAATATGAAAATAGGAGAAATTCTCTTGACGTTGCCGTTCTTTTTTTCTACTACTCTTATTGCACCCACAACAGTTTCATCTGATTTAATCAGGTAGAAAAACGTATACGGCTGTTCAATGCGGCTTTTAACTTTTTCAAACGGTTCGTTACCAGGGCTTGTATCATAGTCGCGGTACTTTTCCAACAGTTCGGCAAACGCCTGTCTTTGCATTCTATATATTATTTCGGCGTCGGCAATTGCCGCTCGGACTAACCTTATTTTCATTGTAATCTCTTTACTCTTTTTTATATTATAGCTTTTGCATTGTTAAAAATCAACCTATGATTTTAAGAGATTTTAAGCGATTACAAAAATTTTAAGCAAAAATAAAAAAGACACGCAAAATTGCTTGAAATTTTAAGCGATGTCTTATATAATATCTACGCAATCAAATTAAGCGGTTGCAAAAACTGAATATTGGGGTGTCGCCAAGCGGTAAGGCAACGGACTCTGACTCCGTCATTCGTTGGTTCAAATCCAGCTACCCCAGCCAAAAAGCCTTGTTTTTCGTTATTTCTACCACGAAATGAACGATTAACAAGGTCTTTTTTATGCCCAAAACGCCGCAATTTGCGTGTAACTTGCGTGTTAACGACGACAATTATATAATATAGTCTACCTTTCGCGCCTGCTCTTTCATAAACTCCCGCGAAAAGTGCGTATATACTTTGCTCGTTTGCGTGTTGTCCGCCGCGTGTCCTGCCCACACGCTTACAACCTCGCGCGGAACTCCGCATTCCTGACACCGCGTAATAAACGTATGCCGCAGCTCGTGCAGATGGTGCGCAGGCATTAGCCTTTTCATTGCCTGCGTTAGCGCGTCCGGACGCACGGTGCGCAAAGCGTTAAGCTCGAAGCTCGGCAACCACCGCGCCAACATTGGCGTAATCGGTATTATACGCCTTTTCTCGTTAAAACCCTTTCGGACTTTTGCGCAGACTACCGAAACGAAGCCGCCTTCGATACGCGCGTTTGTAAGCTCGCTCCTTCTGATACCCGTATAAAGCAAAAAAATAAGCGCGTGCTTTATAACTTCGTCGCATTTGCTTCCGACAATTAGTTTTAATAACTCCCTTTCCTCTTCCAACGTAAGCGCAACGCCGTTCTGCTCCTCGTATTGCGGCGGTCTGATAAACCGCATTGGCGAACGTTCGATAAGCTCTTCGCCGAGCGCGAACTCGAACACAGCTTTTAACGCTTGATAAATCTTATCCGCCGTCCGATACTTCTTGCAATCTATGTAACGGTTTATAAGCTCCTGACAGTCCGACTGTTTAAGCTCGTCCACTCTGCGCCCCTCGTATGCAGGGAAAACGTTCGCGCGGAATACGCTTTCGTAATGCTCGTACGTTGTCGCCTTGATTATCGGCTTCCGAAGTTCAAGCCATTTCGTCGCGACGTCGTTAAACTTCGGCGCCGCTTTCGGAACTTCGATAACGACAGGCTCGGGCGCAACTCTACCCTTTGCAGGTCTGCCGCCGTTCCGCACGTCCTGGATAAACTTTCGGACAGCTTCGTCCCTGCTCTTCGAAGAGCCGAAGTAAGAAACCCCGTCTATTTGCTTGCGTATCTCGTATACCCCTGTTTCTTCTCGGTAACTTATGTTTTTTTGATTTTCGAATTTATCTCTAAATGTTTTAGGCAATGCTTTTATCTCCTTTTCATTGAAATACAAGCCTGCGCCCTCTTCCTCGTCTTTATCCTCCTTTATCGGAAACGGCATTACTTTACAGCCGTTTTTTTTACGCTTTCAATAAATCGCGCGTAGTCCTGTTCGTCCGCGTCGATTGCTTCCAGCAACTGCACCGACAACGCGAAAAATTGTTCCGCTATCGGTTTAAGCCTTTGTAACTCTTTCATTTTTTTAAAACTCCTTTGCGAAATATCGCAAAGGATATTTTAAACCTTTTTGCGCTCGCTGTCCCCGTCATTTTTTGCCCAGCTCCGAACGGCGTTTAAAGTCATTCCTTTCAGATACGGCGAAAGCTCACGGAAAAGCCGCAACAGCTCCCGCTCCTGTTCGGTCGCTCCCCCCTCGCTCGTCGACGCGGCTGTCCGCGCCCCGAAGTCGTCTTCAAGCCCGAGAAGATAATCGGCGGAAACATCAAAGTAATTCGCAAGTCGAGCAATAAATGAAGCCGTAGGCTCGTTTTCGCCGTTTTCCCACCGCCCAATATTTCGCTGACTTGTTTTAATTGCTTTCGCCACTTCCTCTTGCGTTAAACTTTTTTCCAGCCTTAAATCTTTTAATTGCATTTTCATACCTTTTAAAATTTTAGACAAATATGTTTATAAAGTCTTGACAAAGACATATATGTCGTTTATAATTTCAAGCATAAAGACATATTTGTCTTGTGTCAAAACAGCGTTCGAGTAAATTTCAAGCGGAGGCTATCGGGCGAAATAGGGGCAATTTTGAGCCTCTACGCGCGTGCGCGATATTTACCGAACGTAAAACCGAGGTCAACGAACGTTTTAAGCGTTCTTGTCCATACCCCCGCCCCGCCGAGCCTTCAATTTTTCCTCAAAAGATTTTTGGCGGGGCTACGGGGGAATTTATAGGAGTAAAAATGAAAAACGAAGAAATCATTGAACCGCTTGAACGATTGGAGCAATTCATTTCAGAAATGCAGTTATTGGGCGAAATATCGGAAAAGATACTCGGCGCAGAATTGAGCAAATCTTCACCCATTGAGAGCGTGCATACGGCGACTATTGAAGCAATCAGACATTTAAGCTTGATTATCTCCACGCTTTCTGGTGAAATATTACAGGAGTTAAAAGACGGTTGTAACTAACAGCCGCAGGCAGTTTCCGAAACCGCCTGCGGCGCACTACATTTTAAAGGTATCGAGCGGCAGTAAAGCCCTTGAAATAAAATTTATTTATTCGGAGCGCGGAAAAGCCTCCGAAAAGGAGAAAAAATGTCAAAGAAATATTACCCCTCACACTCTGACGGCGGCGCAACGTTAGCAAAGATTATTATTGCGTTTATACTGCTGTTGGCAGTTATAGCAGGCTCCGTATTTACTACGGGCTACCTTATAACAGGCACAGCCAACCCCATTAAATGGAAACAGGAAATAACCACCCCGACACCACCGAACGACGACAACACCCAGGGCGGCGGGCTTATTGACGTTACAGAAAATAACGGCATAAAACTTACTACCGCGCGCATAGCCCCCGAAGATTTCGAAGAATACGGCATTGACCCGCAGGCCAATACCGCTTACACGCTCACCGCGACAGTGAACGCGGACGCCGCAGACAAAAACGTTGTTTGGGGCGTATCCTGGAAGAACTCTTCCAGCTCCTGGGCGAGCGGCAAATCGATTGCAGATTATGCAACCGTAACCCCCGCAACCGAGTTCGGCCTTACCGCTACGCTCACCGTTAAACAGGCTTTCGGCGAGCCTATTAACGTCAAAGTTGCTTCGTATATCGATACGACTGTAAACGCTATTGCGCAGGTTGATTATTTAAAAACGGTCAATGCGTTCAGCGCACAGCTCAACCCCGCTCTTGCCGCGGATAAGACAGGGCGGCTCTATGTCGGCAATACCGAGAATACTATCGCAGTAAGACCCACTTACGGTATTGGCACCGTTGAGGGCACGGTTTCACAGTACACAATCAAATTATATCTTTCCACCACTACTCGCCAACGTATCACCGACTTAATGAAAAGCGGCACAGGCACTACAAATTTTACAGGTAGGGAATATGCTGACGTTACAACCAATACGGGTAAATTTACTTTTGATTTGTTTAAGCTCGTCAACGGCGGCGGCCCGAGCAGTACTTACGATACCGCAAGGACGTTAGTCAATAATTATGTGTACAATAACGGCGCAACCGATACGTCCACCTCTATGGGACAGGACTGCCTATTTAACAAAGTTATTTATACTATCACATACACTTACGGACAGGATTATACAAAGACCGTAACTTATGAAAGTACAAGCGGTATTTATATGAACAAAAAAGGGCTTAGCAAAATTTCCGTTATAGACGATATTAACCTTGACAAAGACCAAATTGTTGTACTCCCTTCATAAGGTGAACCTAATGCGCAAAGTATCAGGCTTAACTAAATTTGCGGCGATTGTACTCGTTTGCATATTCTGTTTAATCTTTAATGCGGTTTTTAGCGGCGTTTGCGGTAATGCTTACGCCGCCGAAACCGTTTCTAACGTCCTGGAAGATTTATCCAAGGATACCGCTTTCAACTTCGCCGAATACCCCGAGAACCCGCAAGACTATTCTTTACAAGTTATACAGATTGCCGAGAGCACGGACGGCGAACTTTTGATTTACGTCTACCAGCCGAGCGGAACTAAACAGAGCCTGCGCGCAAGCTCTATCAATATCGCGCGCGAGCCCAACACCGACAAGAACCTGAAATTCAAGTCCTATTCGCTTGAACCTTTAAGCGCGAACGGCGTGTTTTTCAAGTACAAAGTCCTTTACTTCGAATTAAGCTCCGCCGACGTTCGATATTACAACATATCCAACATTTTACGCCCATTTGACGAAACGATAGACACCGCCCCCGAAGACGGACATATTTCCGAAGTTCCCAACAGGGTTGCGCAGTTCTGGACGGCGCAAACCGTTGACGAAAATGTTACGTACACTTTGGATACAACCGAAGTAATCGAAATTACGCAGAAAGTAGTCGGGTATTGCTATTACGAAGACGGTTTAAATCTCGGCTGGGGCGCAATGGAAGGCACTACAAAGGCGTACTTCGTCGCCTTCGATACCGACAGACCTATTGACAAGCTGATAAGCGCGGACTTGATTTTTTCGGCGACAAGGGCACACTGTAAAATTTGTTGTAACCCGTTCCACACAAACCACGACTACCTTTACGACTTCCACGACCCCGAATATATCGATTTCGGCACGGGCGTTTACAATACCGAGCCGCTGACGATTACGGACAAAGAATATTGGGGCAACCAGGGCGGCGGCAATATCAGACCCGCGAAAAAATTTCTGCGCAAACGCATACGCACGACCTCGGAATTTATTGCGGACGAGCACAACGAAGATTATGAGCTTGTCGGCGCGGATAAGCTGGACGGTACGAAATGGGTTTTGAACTTTTACGAGGCACAGGACAAGTATAAAATAAACAACGTCTGGCTGTCGTTTATTCCCTGGGTAACTAAAATACCAGGCATAGCCGACGGCGAGGCAGAGCTCAACAACGTTTATGACGTTCAGATACTCCGCCTCGAATTTGAAACAGACGGCAAGGTTTACAACCTGGGCGTGGTAGACAATAAGCAATCGCCAAGCGACGAACCTTTTAATGATAAAAGAGGTTGCGGCGGGTGTAGCTCCTGCGCCTGGTTAGCCGCTTTACCTTGGTGGGCTTGGTTATTGATTATTTTCCTCGCGCCTGTTATTATTTTCCTTTTATTCAAATTGCTTGTATGGCTTTTTAAACTCCCGTTTCGTAAACGTCGTAGTCCAGAGCCTAAACCTGTAAAGCCGAAACGTAACGTTAAACGCAAGCACCGAAAAAAACCGAGGACAAAGAAATGACCGTATTTTTTATAATAGCATTTATATTATCGCTGTTTGCTCGGATTATCTTCGGTGAGTTCGTAGACGTTGTTGCCGCGTTCGGAAGGCTCCTTACGCCTTTAACTTGGCTTACTGTCGGCTTTGGCGTTCTCGCAGCCGTGTTTATCGCTATCAAAATTTATAACGACCTTCGAAATAAAAAGTAATGTTTGAAACCGATAAGCCGATTTTTAACCCTATCCACGAGCTGATAATTATTTTTGGTGATTGCGGCGTTGGAAAGTCTTCGTTAATTGCGCATTTTATCGACGTCTATCTTAAAAAACAAGGCGCTAAACGCTGGGAATTATCCGAGCAAATTATCCGCGAACTTAACGTTAAACGAAAAACGCCCCTATCGTTCCCCACTGCTCCGCCGATTTACTCTAATATAAAGGGCTTTAAGCTTAAAACCAGGAACGGCGCTGACTTTAAACCTATTTATATCGAGGGGAAAGACGTCGGCATTACAAAGGGTAAAGAAAAATACAAACCTATATTCCCCGCGTCGTTGCTTGTATTTGACGAGGCGCATTCGGAGTTTTGCTCCAAAGGCGAAAGATTGCCCAAAGGCCAACAAGACTTTTTCAATAAGCGCCGCCATAACCGCATTATTATGATTTTAGCCGCACCCCGCGCCGTCTTAATTCATAAAGACATACGTAACACAGGCGCAAGGTTTATTGAAGTTTTAAGGCAAGAAAACGAACGTGATTTATTCGGAAAAATTCATAAAACAACGTGGCATTGCCGTGAGTTCCGCGATAAAAGCGCAATTGAAGAATATATTGCAACCGACGGAAAAAACGATAATTTTACCGAAATAACTTTTACTCATAAAGGCAACGTTTACGACCTGTATGATAGTTTCGCGTTTGTCCAAGACTTTGCGCCTGCTAACGGTGAAGATTATGAAACGTAAAAAGAAACAAATCACTTTAAACTACAATTCAGCCACTTCCGAAGACTTTAAACGACTTAACGAAATTTTATTTGCAGGGAGCCAACTTTTAAAAGCTGACAATGATTTATATTTGCTCGATACCGATATTGAAAAACTTAACAGACGATACTCGGATTTATTTAAGCAAGTAGAAGATGACGAAACTTTACCAGACGCACAAAAGTATAACGCCTGCGCCATACTTATGCGTAAATATAATTTCGAAGTCAACGAACTTTCCAATATGCGGGAAAAAGAATATTTAACAGAACAGGCGAAAATCAATGCAGACAACGCAGAGCAAATACCTTGGCGCCGCGGTTGGTGGTGGCGGCTTATATTTAAACCTTTAACGAACCGCGCCCAGGATATTATAGAACGCCGTGCCGAGCTCGAAGCCCAGCAGGAATTTGCGCCCATTGAGAAAGAGCTGGACGAACTCGACGAAACGCTCTTCGCGGGAACGGGTAAAAAGCTTTCTAAACGCAAACGTAAAAGGCTTATGAAAAAATATTTAAAATTGAAGTGCAGGCTTATAAGTGCACCCGCCGCAACGACTGAATACACTGCCGCGCCTGCTCCTGCACTCCCTGCGCCGACGTCGGCAACCGAAAAACCCGAGCGCGATGCAGTGCATCACGGCGGCGACGTCAACGAAAACACCGCCGACAACGTTCCAGAACCGCCCGAACCACCTGCACGTAAACCTCGTCAAAATAAAAATTCAGGGGCTTAAACCCCTTTTAAATGAAGGACAACCACTATTATGACGTACACTATAATTTGCGCCGATTGCGGCCACAAACAAGTATTCGAGGCGCGCACGTTGCGCAGTTATTACGACAAAGCGCGCGATAACGGTTGGGCTGTTAGTCAAGGTAATGAAAAACGGTGGTGTCCGAACTGCGCTCCGCTCCACCGCCACGTTGGGCGCCGCGGCGCCGCGCGCCCTGTCATTCAAATCAAATTAGACGTTTAATTTAAAAAGGTTAGGCTAATGAGCATTTTAACAGCGGCTAAAAAACTTAATAATAATTATTTCCAATTGCCGTATGCTCTAATGGAAAAAACGCGCAAGCCGTCCAAGCTCAAAGCGCTTTTTAAAAACGCGCCTGATGACATTCAGGACGAAGTTAAAAGCCCTTTCACGCCAAAAGACAAGCCGCGCCTTAGTTACTCGGCACGCGTATTTTTAGCCTTAACTCATACCGAAGAAAAGGTTTTCGGGCATAATGCCGAATTGCCTTACAGGGAGATTACTATTAAAGTAGGACACAGTTCCAAAACCACCGCCGCAAATCTTAAAGAGCTTAAACCAGTCCTCGACAAGCTTGCCAAATCCAATTATCATATCAAAATTGAATATAACGGTACGCCGTTTATCTTATGTTACGAATTTCTTTTCACCGAAGAATTGCAACTCGAAGAAGGACAAACCCCTTTCAGGCTCTGCGACCTCGACGCTATTCTTGTTAGCCTTATAATTAACAACAAGCTTAACCCGAACACGGCCAAAGACTTCAATGGCACGGTTAATTGTATCGCCGCCGCGCTTAATATTCCCCCTACGACTGCCTGCTCGCTTATCAACCGCCTTATCAAAAAAGGCGTTTTAAAGTGTTACAGAGAATACATAGACAAGAACGGCAACACCGTATACGAAGAGAAAGCAAAGGCTAAGACCAAAAACGAAAAAACCATACTCACCGCGCATAGCCGTTTAATACGGCGCTGTAACGTCATTTACAAGGAGTATAAGAAACGCGCCTACGAAAAGAAACAAGCCGCCGACCCTGACACGCCCAAGAACCAGGGCAAGCAAACAGCGGCGCAACCGAACCCGCCGAAGGAGCTGACCGACGAAGAGAAGTTCGACGTTATCGAAACTAAATTTATTAACGATAACAAATATCTGAACCTAACGGAAAAGTACAAAGCTTTAAAATCTCAAAGCCTTGCAGAGTTTCTCAAAGATAAAGACGAAACTAAGTTTAACGCTCTGGAACAAACAGCAAAAGAAACGTTCAACGAACTTTGCTATTATCTTTACGGCAACGGCGTCAGTAGAGAGCAATTGCCAACAACGTTTGCACGTCTGATACGACAAATTTAAGCGTAACCGAAAGTTACGCTTTTAGTCGTTCCGCAACAAGCAAAAATAAGCCTTTTACAGCCATTTTACAATAAACCCAACAGCAAGTTTTAACCGCTAAAACTTGCTGTTTTTTATGTTTTGGGCTTTTTTCCCCTATTATTACGATATGTAAAATTTAGCGCTTTATTTTTCGGTATATCTGAATTTTACTTTTCGCAGTATTTCGCTTTACTTTTCGCATACTCATAATAGTTTAATGATAATCTTTCTATGAATGATTATATTCTTTTACGCTTATCCTTCCATAAAGCGGGCTGTAAGCCCGCAATGCGGCGTGATTTAGTGCGCCCAAGGCGCGAAGTTTTCCGTTTTACGGCTTTATATTTGCGTTAATGGTTGTCTACCATTTCCGTCTATTCGGCAGGGCTCGCCGCCCTGACCTTGCATTATTAGAAGCTTTTACAGCCCGAAACGCACGGCAAAGCTCGAATGCGTTTCGGGCTATTGGCTATTAAATGTGTACTTCGCCGAGCCGCCGTTCTTTAATGGTTGACAACCATTAACCCAACAGTTAGCGCCTGCGGACGGCACCGCAGGCACTGTTTTTTCGCTCCTCTTACCACATTGGATAACGCTCCGCGCGTGGTCGACCTTGCCCCCATCACGTTTCCTGCACCCCGCTCGGTCGACTTTACAAACTCGCTGCTCCCCGCGCCGCGCCGTCTTTTCCCTGCACTTAACTGCCCCGCCGTACACCGTCTACGCCGCTCGCGCTTTCGCTTTTTAAAATTGCCCGCAGCTGTTCCGCCGCGGGCTACTTTTGATTTGACTTTACGCGCTTTTTGTCGTATAATTTAATTCCTGTTTCGGCAGGGGGTACGACAGGGCGACCTGTGGCGGTTAGCACTTCCTACATAAGGAGGTGATTTTTATGACTGATTACATACATTTTTTAATCGCTCTGATTGAGCTTGGTGTTGTATCGTCTATCACGGTAAATAAAAATACTGTGATTGTGCGCATAAAAAAATAACTGCCCTGGTTCCGAGTTAGGACAGTTATTTGACTTGAACTATTCGGGCTAACCGTCATTGTAACCGTTATCGGTTAACGCCCTTTGTTCGTACTTTTATTATATGCGATTGCTCGCCGTTTGTCAACAGTTTTTTATATTTATAAATTCAAGGAAGAAGACACAGACTTGCGTGTAATTTGTGTATTAGTTAAAAATATGCTTGTTTTGCGGCTTTTTTGCCGCTTTTTTTATTTAAATTCGCGCTCTGACTCCGTCATTCGTTGGTTCAAATCCAGCTACCCCAGCCACATTGTAATAATTCGAACTTCTTCGTAATTCGCAAGACGTTCGGATTATTTGTTTATATGGAAGAATACGAAAACTTCTGCAAATAGAAATAGCGGCAGGGCCGAAATTGGCTCTGCCGCTTGCCGTTTCTATCAGTTTATGTACGGCATAGCTTAATTATCTATCTTTCATTTATTTACCGCTACACTATGGCGGTTTCTGTGTTCCGTTTTTTTCAACGGCTATCCCTATATGCTTTAACGGGATTCTTTATTTTTTGATTGTTTATTCAGTTGTGATTGTTGCCATTCGGCAAAGTCTTTTTGTCCTTGTTCGGACGACAGATATTCCCGCATAATCGGGAGCAATGCTCTTGCGAGAGATTTAAGTTGACTGTCTGGGATATCACATTTAGTGTTGGCTTGTTGCTTACTTTTGGGCATGGATTACTCGATAAAGTTACCTCCTTATAGATTTATTCAATTGTCATTTTGACCACCAATTCTTTGACGATGGTACGGGCGGCTTTTGTTTGCTTTCAAAGAGTGCGTTGTAAGCTGACGGGTTTTCACGCTCTAACTTTGCAAGCAGTTCAAGAGCTTTTGCCGCTCTGACTTTGTACGCTTTGAGTTCTTTGTTCTCTTTGTCAATGTCAAGCGTTTCCTGCATTACCTTGTCTAACCGCTTTTTAAGGTCGGCGTTATCGGCGGTTACGGCTACGATTTGTTTTCGCATTCCGCTTTTGCTGTGGGCGATTTCGCCTTGCTCGGCTTGCTGTAACGCTTCCGAATATTCTTCTGCTTCGGCGCGTTTTTGCTCGGCGGCTTCTACAATCTTTTTCGCCTTGTACTCAGCTGTGTCCAAGTGTTCGGCTTGGCTGTTTGGCTCGCCTCTGTCAAGTCCGTATTTTTCTCCGACTTCTTTCCAAAACTCCGTTTGGAGTGCGGCGAGCTTTCCGTCGAACAAGTCTTTCGCGCACAACTTTCCGTGAGTAATGGGGATAAGGTTCAAGTGCAAGTGTGGGTTTGTTTCGTCCATATGGACGATAGCCGACAGCACGTTTTCTTCGCCGTACTTGTCTTGAAAGAACTTGACGCAATCCCGAAAGAAAGCATACTGTTTTTCCTTCGTGGACACCCTAAAAAATTCGGGGCTTGCGGTTAATACGAAAGAGCAAAGATAAACGGCATCCGAGCGCACCTTGCGTTTCAAATGCAGTCTTGCAATTCGTTCTTCAATAACGTCCATATACCTGCCCAACGGTGTAACAACGTGGTAGTTGTCCTTTGTCCGCGAACTGTCTATTTGCGGATTGGTTGCCTCGTAAGTTTCGTCGCGTTCGTTTTCTTCTTCGACATCTGTAACGGCGTCCTTTTTCAGTTTCTTTAAGTTGCAAATGATATAAATAGTTTCGTCCTCCTAATGACTTAAAATTTTGAAGTGTAGCTCACTACACTTATTTCGCTTCGCTTCATAAGTTTCGTTCGCCCTGCGGGGCTTTCCGTCCACAGAACGATAGAACTATGCTTACCGTTTGATTGCCGTATTAAGGCGGTCTGATTAGCATAAAATTACCTCCGAATTGTTTGTTTTTATATCTTCGTCCACACAAGAAAGAGTGGAATAGATACCGTAAAAAGGCGCGAAAAAAGCCGCTGAACGCTTTACGTATCACCGACCTCTAACCGTGTTTAGCAATATGATTTTGCTCTATGGTGGTAAGCCATTCTATTGAATTGTTTGCATAGTTTTAGTTCAAAAATTACCTCTTTCCCCGAAAAAATTGTACACTTATAAAAGCCTATTACGGCTTACGAATTTTGCGTACTCTTAAAAACCTACGCTCTATTCGTAAGCTAAGGCACGGGCAACTCTATCGCCCAAATCCTTCTGCTTCCTGTGGACGAACTCTTAACCGTCCACCGCAGAACCTCTACCCTAAAAGGGTAAAATACCGCTCGTTATTCTATCGCGGTACAGTATGTATTATATCATAGACTACATACTGTTGCAATGCGTTCACTTCCCATAAACGGGCAATGAATTGTTTATTTACGGGAAGTTTTGTCGAAAAGTTATTTGTTCGTTTCCGTATCTTTTTGAAAATCCGGATTGACGTAAAAGATACGGGGAATATTTCGTTCCGCTTCGATTTCTTCACTCGTTAAGATGTGAGCGGAAGTGTTCTCATTTATTTTAATTCTGACGTGAACACTACATCGAGGACACTTGATTATAACATGAGAACCTTCTTCACCCTTGCATAACTTATAACCACATCGCGGACAGCTTACGTATAGTTGCATAGTTCTCCTTATTCGCCGACAAGCAAGTTGCGGGGTGCTATCTTTTTGATTTTAAGCGATAATAAACAAGCTATGCCAAACGATAGAAGTATTAGCGCGATTCCGGCAAGCGTAGAAAAAGCGACGGGAATGCTGAAAGTGCACTTAACAATACCCATAGAGCTTAAAAACAACGACATAAGCGGATTGATAACAAGACAGCTTACAATAATGCCGACAACGGTTGATAGGATAATAGCGGGCATAAACGTAAGCGCGGTTTGCAAGATAAGCTGTTTGGTCGTAAAGCCCAACGATTTAAGTATTCCATAATCGCGCATTTTATTCGTCAGCATTGTGCGCACCAAGAGATATAGCACGAAAGTGATTAATATTACCGAAATAACGAGAATTGCAATTACGATTATCATCATAAGCGAAACGTAAACGCTGCCTGCGCCTTCAATCGTAGCCAAAACGTTTATTACGCCGTTTACGCTACCTGAAAAATTTCCTTTCATTTCTTCGTTGAAAGCATCTATATCCACGCCTTCCGCGAGATTGATGTAGTAAGTAACGTTCTGTAACGTTCCCAATCGCTCAAAACCCTGCCTTGTCAATAAACAGTCGTGCCCCATATTGTTTGTAATTTGTGTAAAACCGCTTATAAGATATTTTTCGGTTTTCCCGTTCGCCGTAATTTCTATTTCGTCCCCGACGCGAAACCCCTTTTCTTTCGCGTATTTTGCGGCGATTGCAATTTCATTGTCGTATTTCGGGAATCTGCCTTTGAATACCACGCTTTGATTATTTACCTTTGAAAAATCGTCGCACAGCGTTGCCATAAGCTCCACTCCGCCGACGTGCGACACGTTCAAAGAATTATACAAATATACCTTTTCCGTGCGGCTGTCAGATTTCAATACTTCAAGAAAATCGTCCTCTATTTCCGTTTGTACGTTAATTGCACTATCCGCCGTTTCGCCGACGATTAAATTCAGGAACGGCGTCATATCGACAAGCATGTTTTCCGTCATCAGTCCCGAAAACACAACGATGAGCGAGAGAACGAGCATTGTGATACAAACGGTTATATTATGCTTAACGCCCGAGAGCGTAGTTTTGAGCGCAAGCGCAAAATTAAGCGGCACTTTCGTTTTTTCAAGCGGAATACGATTGCGTTTGAAATTATGCGTTTGAATACCGGAACGCAAAGCGACAATCGGTTCTATTTTTTTAATTTTGCGGGCAGAAAGCCACACCGAAAGCACAACCGCACCGTCTAAAATAACAAGAGAAATGAGCAAAGGCAACAATAAAAAGTGAATTGCATACGGGATTCCCGTCTGCGCAATCATCGTTATATTTATTGCCGGGAAAAGCGCGTAAGATAGCGCCGCGCCCGCAAGAGCCGCAAGAAAGGTAAGCCCTAAAAACTGCAATAAAAGCGAACAAACAAGTTGCCTCGACGTATATCCCACGGCTTTCAGCGCGCCAAGATTTTTTATATTGACCTGAATATAGTTAATAATATTCGATATGATAACAACGAGCGCAATCATAAGTACAAAAAACGCCATAACGCTCATAATGACCGAGCAAATTCCTTGCGAAATATACCGCGATTGTGCAACGATATCGTAACAGTTGCTCGCCATTTGCGTATTCTGGAAATTTTCCGAAACGATTGCCTTTATCTTAGCCTCATAGGTAAGATTCTTTGCTTTTTCATTCAAACGCACCGAGCACAGCGTTGTCTGATACGCGTAATTCGATTCTTCGAGTTCGGCGTATTGATCCTGTGTAAGTAGAATTTGCGTTAACGCGCAGTTATGCGACCCCATCATTACGCTGTTGAAGAAACCGCATACAGTATATGTTACAGGATGACTGCCGATAGATATTTCAATCGTTTTGCCTATGGAATAATCATTTGATTTATAGAGCATAGGCAAATATACTCCGCTCGTGAATTTGCCTTCCTCAACTATTTCGGCTTTGCCTATTGAGCGCGACAGAGCCGTCTGCTTATCCATAAAGATAAACTGTCCGTTCATTTGTCCGCCGTTATAAGAGAATGTGCCGACCATATACATACAGCGGTCCAGACGGTATTCTTTTACTTCGGGATCGCTTTCAAGCGTTTGCGATAAGAATTTTGGCACACTATCCGTATCGTTCACCAAAAGCGTAACGTGTTCGGCATTGAGCTTGTCGTGGTATCTCAAAAAGTTGGCTTTATAGTCCATAGACAGCATAAGCCAAATATTTAAGAGCATAGCCGCCAGCAAAATCAGTACGGCGATAGCCACAGTCTGTCCTTTTGCTTTTCGCATATTTGAACGTGCGATAAGAAATAGCTTTCTCATTTTACCACCCCATATCTTTCAGAAAAGCGGTAAGTTTTTCGTGCCTTGCCGTATCGCCGTGCGCGTATTTCCCCAAATTGCATTCACCCAAGATTACGCCGTCTTTAAGGTAGAGTATACGGTTGCCGCGACGGGCGGAACGCATATCGTGCGTTACCATTACAACGCTTTGACCTTGCTTGTTAAACTTCGTGAGCGTATCTAAAACGTCAAGTCCCGTTTTGGAATTGAGCGCACCCGTAGGCTCGTCGGCAAACAGTATTTCAGGGCTGTTTATAAGTGCGCGGACAATTCCCACCCGTTGCGCTTCGCCGCCCGATATTTGCGTGGGGAATTTCTTTTGCGTTTCTTCGGAAAGATCGACCTCCGCAAATAACTCTTTTGCCTTTGCGGCAACGGCTTTTTTGTCTTTGTTCACCAAAAGTCCTGCGGAAAGCACGTTGTCCATTACGCTCATTCCGTCAATCAAATAGATTTGCTGGAATACAAACCCGCAATGGTCGCGGCGGAACACTGCAAGACCGTCTTGCGATAAATCGGATATGACTTTATCGCCGAACGTAATTTTGCCGAGCGACGGCGTATCCATTCCCGAAAGGGCGTATAAAAGCGTGGATTTACCTGCGCCGCTTGCACCCATGATCACGGTAAAATCGCCCTTGTATAGTTCCAAATCGATATTTTTAAGGACGTGCTGTTGCTGACCCCCGTTAGAGAAAGTCTTGCATAATTTTTCGGTTTTCAATAATATTTGCTGTTGCATAAAAACCTCCTTTTAACACGCCTATTGTACCGTTTCTAATTCTTAAATGTCTTTAAGTAATTCTTAAATATTTCTTAAATCTTGCCGCTTAAAGCAAGCGTAACCGTTACTTTTAAGCCGTGTTCGCCGTTTTCTATATTCAATTCGCCCTGCATCTCTTTCATAAAGTAGTCGGAAATGTAAAGCCCCAAGCCTGCGCCTTCGGTATTTTTTGCATTACTTCCGCGTTTGAATTTTTCTTTCAATACAGTCAATTCTTCCGTCGGAACTCCGCCGCCGTAATCATCTATGCTAATGCTGATATGGCTGTCTGCATATTGCACGGTTACGATAATATCCGTTTTTGCGTACTTGTATGAGTTGGCAAATATGTTGTCGAATACTTGCTGTAACCGCAAACCATCGGCATACACCAAGCATTCGGGAATATCGGGAATTGTTGCGCGGTGCAGATAGTCCGCATTTTCAAGCATTGTTTTTACTTGTTTGCTGTCTATGTTCGTAGGGGTAACGGTAAGCTGTTGCAATTCTTCAAGCGTTGCCGTAAACAAATTTGTAACGAGCGTGTTTATCTGGTCGGCTTTGCCTATGATATGCGTGTAGTTCGCTGTTTCTTTATCATTCGTAGCAACCGCAAGCCCGACTTCGGAAACGGCTTTAATACTTGCAATCGGCGTTTTAATATCGTGGGAAAGTTTTGCAACGAGTTCTTTTTTGCTTTGCTGTGCTTGGGCTTCGGCAATGCGGGCTTTTTTAAGTTCCGAACGCATAATATCAAAGCTCTCTGTAAATGCGCCGAAAAGATTGCGCTTATCCATTTCAAGCGGAATATCGAGATTGCCGCCTGCTATGCGCTCGGCAAAACCTTTGAGCTTGCGGAACGGTCTTATCATTGTAACGTACATATAGACGGCGTACCCGATACAGATTCCGCCGCTTATAATGATTGCAACCGACAAAATGATAATTGCCGTCCGCTTTTGTGCTTGTAGTGTTTGCGCACCGTCGTTATAAATAATGACCTTGCCGACTATACCGCTGTCGGTAGTAATATCGAGTATCGTATCTCTGTGTGTGATTGCTTCATTCACGCTTTCGGAAAGTCCCGATTTTGTTTTATACAGAAGATTACCGTTTTCGTCTAAAACAACGTAGTCGAGAGCGGTAGTATTTTTATGTTCTTCCAAAATATTAAAATCTTCCGTTACCGATTGCATAACTTCGTTTACGGCAACGGTATCTTGCGAGAAGTTGGGCGTTTCTACTGCAAAGACAATAAGCGTAATAATCTCGGCAATAAGTACGAGAAGAACACCGATTAAAAAGGCTTGCTTTTTCATTCGTTACCTCCCATAAATTTGTAACCATCGCCCCAAACGGTTACAATGTATTTCGGCTCGTTGGGGTTGCTTTCAATGGCTTCACGTAATCTTCGGATATGCACGTTCAGCGTTCCGTCGCCCGTAAATTTATCTTCCCAAACTTTCTCAAATAGTTCCTTTTTTGATATAACCTTACCTTTATTTTCGATAAGATAAGTAAGCAACTTAAATTCAAGCGTGGTTAGTTTTACCGTATTGCCGTTTACTTTAACTTGCTTTTTTGCAAAGTTGACCGTCAGATATCCGTCCGAATATCCTGTGATTGCGGCTTGTCCGTACCGCTTTAACACGGCTTTCACTTTGGCAAGAAGAACGCCAAGCGAATACGGTTTTTGAACGTAATCGTCGCCGCCGATATTGAGAGCGATTATCTTGTCGTCGTCGCTTGTCCGTGCGGAAATAAACAGTATAGGGATATTCGTTGTTTCCCGTAACTCCTTGCATAATTCAAAACCGTTCCCGTCGCCCAAGTTTATATCGAGCAGTATAAGTTCGGCTGTATTATCTTTGAAAAACTTGCGGCAATCGTCCACGCCGTAAACTGCAACCGTATTCACACTGAAAAGATTAAAGTATTCTGCCGTGCTGTCCGCAAGCACTTTTTCGTCGTCAATGATAAGACAATTATATTTCATACAGCACCTCCATATTAATTATATCATTTTTCAATGCGGAAATCTTTAAGAATTCCTTAAATTTTTGCTTTTGATATAAATGTTTATTTAACATTGACTTTAATGTTGATTTGTGTTATAATGCTTGTAAATTTTAGAATTGAGGTTTTTATGGATAAAAAAATCGTAGGAGAACGCTTGAAGGCTTTACGTGAAGGCGTTCATCTATCGCAAGCCAAACTTGCGGCAATGTTTGAAGGCGTTGACCAGCCCTCTATTTATCGTTATGAGAACGGAACAACCTTTCCGTCTTTTAACGTGCTTATACAGTATGCGGATTATTTCGACGTGTCGCTTGACTATATCTTCGGCAGAACGGACAACCCACAGGGCAAGCTGTACGAATTTCAACCGCAGGTATTTAAAGACAACAAGCAAATGCAGGAGTTAATTGAAATGTGCTTCGACCCCAACTCCCCCGCAAATGCAAAATTGAAGGAAGCACTCTTACGACTTATGGAGGGACAAAAATGACTAATGAAACCGTTAAACACAAATTAAGAATTTTTTTAAGTTCAAAATGTGGTGGAAAATATGAAATAGTTCGCAAAGCATTAGAAAAGCTACTATACGAAACAGGCTTAATAGAGTGTTATTGCTTTGAAACTGAACCAGGCAGTGCTGAATCATTACCTAGCGCATACTTGGACAAAATTCAACTACATCAAATTCTTTTGCTAATTGTCGATAATGAAGACAATATTACTAATGCAACATTGTCCGAATATAGAAAAGCTAAAGAATGGCGTTTTTAACTTTATCAAATAAAACTGCGTCAAAAGGCTTATTGCAAAGAATAACTTGAAGAAATTCTTGACACAAAGAATCTAATTCTGTAGTTTGTTGTTGTTCTCGTTTGGAATCCAATACCGAATCATAAATTGTATGCTTTGTGAGCGTAAAATCATTTAAAAAAGATTTGCTTATTTGAATGTTGTTTATATTGGTAATTTGTCGAGCTCCTTCTGTCATTGTTATGTTTTGCTCAATACTTTGTTTTGGTGTACAGGCATAAACCATATCTTGCATTACAGAACGATAAGCTTCTATTGCAATGTCGGAGAACCTTGATACAGTAGTAAACTTGCAAGCCCCCGTAGTTATCATCTCATTTTCTATTTCAGTCTTTTCTTTCTTGGTTTCATTACAAAATATTGCTATGATTCGCAAACCGAGTTTTAGAAAAACAACCCGAGGAATTAAAAGAGATTATTACATTACGCTTGGACGCCACTAAATTATATTTTATGGGCGATATTAATAATTGTGTCGACATGCTTAATGAAATTATTGCCAAAATCAATAGTTTAACAAACATTCCTAAATGGCTTATGAATGATGTTGCTATTGATTTAAGAAATATGTTGGATTTAAAAAGTTCAATTAAAGGTCAGATTTGTATAGATAATAGAGGGCAAACAATTATTAATGCAAGCGAAGAATTTCTATACTTCCCTGCCATAGATAGAATAGCAAATAATATTAAAAAGAACATCTTAAATGAATATAGCAACCGAATATAACAGAACTTATTCTTCATTAATACTGTTAAAGCATTTTGGCTATTTTCTGTCGGATGAACAGTTTACAATACAATTAAAATGGTTCTTAGAATTCACTTGTCAATGGCGTCAAGATGAAAATCGCAATGGTTTCTTTGCTGATTTAATCGTGGATGTATTTACAAATTGTTGTGAAAGAATATCTTCACAAGATATTGTCAATTTTATCATCCCCTTATTCCAAGAGAACAGCTATCGATTAAACAATATTGCGTGCAAGTTAATTGGCTCTGTAAAAATTAAAGAGTTGCCCAAAGAGCAACAAGAAATAATAGCTAAATGTTTTGAAGAGTTTATTATAAATAAAAATGCGCATGAGCAGATACCAGAATTGCGCAATGCTATCATCATATTTGCTCTTAACTCTTCCATTGATATTTCACCTTTAGGCACAGACCAAAAATACTCTTGACAGTTTATTCTTTTTGCTTTCATATTTCAAGTACGGCATGCCCTTTCTAGGCGCAACAACAATGCTATAATCAAAAATACATGAAAAAATATGGCCCAATAAAGTAAGTTCTCGTCTCCCGCCCTCGACAATGTAGACAACTTTACCTATATTTTTATCTTTATTTAAGTGTACGACGTATTCCATCACTCATCACCGTTTGAATAATTCGGAAGCCCTCCGAACACCCCACTTAAATACATCTTTTCCATGTTCTGTGATTCTCTCGGTTGCTCGGATGAAACTCGTTTTATAGTGCTTCCTTCCTTACCAAAATCAACCGTATAAATTTGATCTGGACGCAATAAAGTCGTTTTCATTAAGTTTGTAGAATGCGACACGAAAAACATCTGTGCATTATTCGACTCACGCATAAAATAACGCACAATTAATTCTTCCAATTCATTATGAAAAGCACTACTGAACTCATCAACAATAAACATGCCCCCCTTTTCAACGACTTGCAATAATCCGGGTAACATACTTAGTAGCGTTTTATTCCCTAATGACTCTAAAACATAAGGCATCCAATAATTTATATCTTTTTTGATTAAAAAGAGCTCCTTCATCCCAAATTGATTAAGAGGATCATTATTTCTGTTTCCATAAAAAATTTCTTGTTTAAAATCAAAATATTTAAAAAACTTATTGATCCTTTCTACGCCATAAGCTTCCAGAAATTCAATTAAATTTACTTTATTGTTTACATTAAAAGATAACGCTTGCCCAATAAGTGCTTGTTGACGTTCCGCATTAAAGTAAACCGAACTACTCATATAATCAAACCATTTCTTCAATGCAGGAAAATTTGTAAACTTTGTATTAAAATAAATTGATTTTAAAAATAGAGTAAGTGCATCAATATCATTTTGATCATAATTTTGATTTTCGGTCAATAAGGTTCTTGCATTTAACCCTATTCTCTCTAAAACTATTTGCCCATTTAATTTAACCTGTTCTTTTTTTACGATTCCTTGTCTATCAAAAACAAGCAAATAATCAATAGCATCTTTATCGAATAGGAAAGAATACTCCATTTCCATTTCTTTATCTTGTGAGAACAAGCAAAAATTCATAAGCATATTAATATTTGCATTCTTAAAAAGCAAATCCAACAACATGCTGATGGCGTATATAGCATTCGTCTTACCTGTTGCATTTCCACCTACAAACATGCAGCCCTTTAATATTCCATTTTTAGAATTACTGTCTTTCAACATGGAATATTTTGTTGCTAAAAAATCAACTGTAGTTTCGTTTTTAAACGACTTGAAATTTTTCATCCTTACTTTGGTCAACATAAAATATTCTCCTATACGTAAAAAAATTACGACAACTATTTTTAATATGTAATTTTTTTACACTTATATTATACGCAATCATGATGAATTTGTCAACACTTGTGTGTCAATTTTTTGTCAAAAATTATATAAAAATAGCAAAAATAATTTCTTTACGCTTAAAATAGCCTAAAGAGAGACAACTTTAATTGTGGGGCAATTTGTGGGGAAGATAGGTCAAAACACGGGTTTTTAGTGTGTTTTAGGCTATTTTTTGGTTTAAAACAGCTATTTTTTGAGTTTTTATAAAGACTCTGACTCCGTCATTCGTTGGTTCAAATCCAGCTACCCCAGCCATAGACACTATATATTGTAGGTTTCGAGTTAGAAACACAATATATAGTGTCTTTCTTTTTGACTGTTTTTCAAAACCATCTAAAAATAGACGATTTTGGGGCTTTTTTACCCCGATTTGGGAGTTTTTTGGGAATTGGCAGAGGTTTAAGTGTTAAAATCCAACTGCATGTAGTCCACTTTTTGAGCTTCCTTTAAATAAAATTCGTCTGAATAATGTGTGTAAACGGTTGTCGTTATTGTACCCGTCAACGAATGTCCAGCCCAAATGCTTACAACTTCGCCCGAAACGCCGCTCTCTTTGCACCTGCTGATAAACGTATGCCTTAACTCGTGCGAATGATGATTCTGGAATAACCGCTTCATAGTCGTTTGCAAAGTGTTCAAATTTACGTTCTTTGCCTTCTTAAAATCGATATACGGCAACATACGCTTCATCATAGGTGTAAACGGTATCTTACGCTTGACAACGTTTTTCCCCATACGCTCTTTACTCGTTTCGCATTCGAGCCACGTTCCGTCAATGATTTTCAGGCTTGCAAGTTCGCTACGTCTGAGCCCTGCGTACAACAACACGAGAAAGGCGTGAGAGGTATCTTTTTTGAGATTTGCAAGGCAATGGTGTACAAGCGTCTTTTCTTCTTCATAAGTGAACGCCGTTCCGCTCTTGCTTTGGTAGTTTGGTACGACAACCTTTTTCATCGGCGAAGAAATGTTGTAATCGTCCGCAACCATATCAAAGATACATCTGAGTATCAGGAACAGTTTATGCGCCATTCGTAGCGTTCCCTTATCGACGTATACCAGCAAATAGTTCTGCAACATACTTCTGTCAATCTCGGTTGCGCCCATTTTACCGAAAGTAGGCAATATGTCGTGCTCTAACATTCGCACATACTCCTTATAGGTCGATTGTTTTGTCGTAACCCTTTTAATGTTAAGCCATTCTTCGGCATACTCTCCAAATGTCTTTTCGTTATGGTTGCGTTTCTTACGCTTTGGACTTCCGTCATAATTATTCAGTTTTTCAATAAATTTTTGTTTGAGTTTTGTTAAGTCTTTGGACGAAACCTCTATGTCGATTCCCTGTCTGTGGAATCTGGCTTCATACACACCGTCCTTTCTTAAACGGTAGTGAATAATCATATCGTTCGTCGCAAAAACGTTTCTGTAATTAGTCGGCATCTGTAAAATCTCCTTTTTTGAAAATTTCAGCACACCCCGACGATTTTCAACTTTACTCTTTTCTGCTATGGGACCTAACCCCGCCAACACCTGCTTGTAAAGCTCATTTTGCTTTTTCAAAGCTTCAAGCAACTGCTGTACAGAATCGTCCGTTTGAATTGTGTTAGTTTGTTGTTTCAAGTATCCTTATTCGGACAAGTTTACGGAAATTATCTTTCCACGTCCTTATAGTTAAGAATACTATGTTCTCTTTTCAAAACTTTTTTCCTCCTTAAAAATTATTTTTTGCAAGCGGAGGGAGCTGTCCGTCACTTTCCGTCTGCGGAATGTTAATACGATTATAGCGGTCCTTTTGAGTTTGTCAAGTGGTTACCACAAATTTTTTGCCGTAGGCAAATCAAAAGTGGGTTTCCCACTTTTTGCTCCTCGTAGGTGGAAATATACCACCTTCCTTATCCTCGTAAGATATTGGTAGGGACACTTTTGGCAGACGGTATTAGCCGCCTGCCGTGTCCTTTTATTCTAATTTAGGTTGACAGCCCCTATAAACTTATACACTATCCGAATCGTTCGCGTTTTTAGGTACTTCTTGCGTTTCCGTTTCGTCAGTATTTCCGTTTTGACCACTTCACCTACGTATATCTTTTCAACGAAGGCGTTTAGTATTTCCGTGTTCAATTCGGATATCTCAGTGTAACGTCGCACCAACCGCTTAAACTGTTCGAGATTATCTTCGTCACGCGCATCCATCTGTAACGCCACTTGTAGCTTTTCTGCTTTTAATTTCAGCTCGGCTTTCTCGGTTTCATAGCCTTTGGACATAATATCGAACCGCTCGTCGGTTATTCGTCCACGCACGTTATCCTCGTACAGCTTGCGAATTATCTCGTCTATTTCCGCACAACGATTCTCAATACGTTTCAGCTCACTTTTAGACGCACCATACAGCCTACTGTTCTTCTTTGCCATATCGTTACGGTAAGCCTGTACAAACTCGTCCTCTCTATCTCGCACAGAAGCGCACACTTTGAGCAAATCTGTCAGCACGACCTCGCTCAATGCGCGTAACGTGATATGGTGTGGCGTACAACCGTTTTGCTTTCTGTAGTGCATACAAACGTAAGATGTATTTCGATTCGTGCTTGCGCCCATGTGCCGAGATAAAGATTTGCCGCAATCCGCACAAACCAATAATCCTGCAAAGATATTCGGTTCGGCGTCGATTCGTCGCGGTACTCGTCTGCATTCCCTCATCTGTTGTACTATAGCAAAAGTTTCTTTGTCTATAATCGGCTCTTGCGTGTTCTCAAAGATTTTCCACTCCTCTCTCGGCAAAAATATTTGGTCTTTGGATTTATACGATTTCTTTGCTGTTTTGAAGTTTACCGTACAACCCGTATATGCTTCTTGCTCAAGCATATTGTATATCGACGGCCCACTCCATACCGGATTGCCATTTTTATTCGCTCTATTAGGCATTCCCTTTTTTACAAAATGCACAAGCGGCGAATCTATCTTTCGTTCGTTTAGAGTATCCGCTATTTGATTTGTGCTTTTTCCTTCGACATACAACTTGAATATTTCGCGCACGACCGCCGCCGCTTCTTCGTCAATTATCCACCTCGACTTGTCCACAGAATCTTTCATATATCCATAAGGCGGTATCGCGCTCAAATGCTTTCCCGACGTGCCTTTTGCGCGTAAGACCGCTTTTACTTTCTTGCTCGTATCTCTCGCGTACCATTCGTTTATAATGTTTCTAAACGGCGTAAACTCGTCGCAATCGTGTTCGTTATCAACACCGTCGTTTACGGCTATAAACCGTATGCCTGCTTGCTCGAACAGTATTTCCGTATAGTACCCGACCATTATGTAGTTACGACCGAACCGCGACATATCCTTTACTATAACCGTCCCCACAAGTCCGCTCTCTATATCTTTGAGCATCCGTTGAAAATCCGGTCTATTGAAGTTCGTACCGCTGTATCCGTCGTCCACGTAGTACGTAGGATTAGAAAACTTGTGCCGCTTTGCGTATTCTCCGAGAATCTCTTTCTGATGCACAATACTGTTGCTATCGCCGCTAAGGTCATCGTCGCGGCTAAGCCTACAATATAGTGCCGTTATTTTTTCACCTCCGTATAATTGGTTATTCTTTTTAACCGTTTGCATTTCTAACATACTTTTTTACCTCCGTTAGTTGCAAACAGCAAGTTCGTTGAATTGATTGTATCGCCCAAATGCCTTTTGAGTAAACCGTTAATTATATCTAACTGCGTCCCTCTTGCATTATCACTTTCTTCGGCTATTACGGTATATATTGTACCACCGATTTCATATTGCTCTATTCTTTGCTTACTCCCTGTCTTTTCCGTAAATTACTCCCGTTATTGACTGCACAAACGCAGGGAACGTTCGGTTGTCAATATTTTACTCCGTCATCGCGTCTTTTCAGACGCCACGGATACTTCAAAAGCTACTCAGGCTTTTGTAAACATTGTTCTTGCAATGCTTTATACCCTTCTTCTATTAGCTGTACCTTTGTGAAGCCGTATCTTTTCAAAAACTCATTTATCTCTTCGGCTTTCTCTCTCGGTACGCTCGTTCCCCATACCATACACTTAGCTTTTCTCTCAGCTTTATGCTTGTCCTCGTAACGCTTGTCCTTTACCTTTCTGTTGTTCTCCATACTAAACCTCCGTGAAATATATTTGTCGTATATATACGATTATATATATTATACTCGGTTAGTACGGCAGAGTCAAGCGTTTTATGATGTTAATACGACTTCGGTTTATGCTAATCGTCGTCCATTGCGTTCAACATATCCACCTCATACTTCGTAAGACAAGTCGGTGTATCTCGCATTGCTCCGCTGTCGAACTTTTCTACCGGCAACGATCTGCCTTTTAATTCTGCGCTCTTGGCGTTAAACAGCGAACACACTATTGACTTGCTTATCATCGTATTCATCACTATCTCTTGCAATAGTTTTACCATCTCGGCTATGCGTTCATCGGATACGGTTTTTACTTCTATTGCCTGTGGTCGCTGTTCTTCTTCCAACCGCACGGCGTTATCCTGTTTACTCTCCAACAACATAGGCAATCCGTATTGTAGCGCATCGTTTACAAGTCGATTAAAGCTCTTATAGTACGGCAACAGCTTCTCGATTATTTCGAGCTTTTCACAATCCGTAATAGAAATGTACTGTCTTGTATTGCCGCTCAATATAGCGTTTCTATTCATTTAATCCTCCCCCGAAAAGTGGGTTTCCCACTTGTTCGTTTTCGCCCTGCGAAAACCGCCAAAGTACAGAATGGTGTACTTTGCTTTACCTGCTTCCAATCTATACGGATAATGGTGCAGTTTGCTTCTCTTACAATTACCGTTTTCCTCATCGATTTTAGTTCCGATGCTTGAAAAGCAATTAGCCGAAAAGAAGAAAGAGATAGATAATATAGTAACGGCAATTCAGAAAGGCGTTGCTTCCGATACATTGATGGCACGGCTGAACGAGTTGGAAGAACAGAAAATAGCCTTTGAAGAACAACTTGTAAAAGAGAAAGCGACTTCTCCGCTGTTCACCAAAGAGCAATTCAAAATGGCGTTATTTAATTTTAGGAAGATTGACACGACGACGAAAGACGGTAAGGCGAAGCTGATAGACACCTTTATCGACAGGATTTATCTTTATGACGACCACTTGAAGATAATCTACAATATCAATGGCAAAGACGAAGATATTTCGCTTGAAGAATTGGAAAGTTCTAATTTAAAACAATGCGGTCAGCCAAAAACGCGGTTTTTCGTTTATTTTTAGCGAATTTTGAACGATTGACCGTAGTTTTTTTATGCCTTACGGGGACTTGCGCGGGGACTATTCAAGGGGGTTAAGGTTATAAATAACCTTTTGAGCCTCTCTCCTCATAAACTCCCGCGAAAAGCGAGTATAAAAGTTGCTTGCCCAATGTAATTGCAGTAACACCACGCGCTTCATTTATCTGCAAGTACTTTTTTCATCGTCTATAATCAGGCAATTGTATTTCATATTGCGCCTCCGTTTTGATTGTATCACTGCCAAAGATAAAATTTTTTAAATTTTCTTAATTTTAAACAATTTGCGCTGCGCTTAATTCACACAATAATAATCCACCCGCATTGCGGGTGGTATTTCATTTTCGGGCAATTAGCCCTAATCGTTACTGGCAGCGCACAAGTGCGCCGGAGAATTGACCTGCCAGTCATGCATCTTTTACTTGCTACCCTT
>Ga0209064_1000499_pt1 | contig 86977 bp, 78 predicted proteins | sample Inofromicrocosms_FD_187498 | JGI IMG/M metagenome (GOLD analysis project Ga0209064, IMG submission 187498) | Mouse cecum microbial communities from Vienna, Austria - Inoculum for glucosamine and mucus D2O microcosms (SPAdes) (version 2) | ecosystem: Host-associated > Mammals > Digestive system >...
CTACAACCATGAGCGCATCCAGGCAAAAACTGGAGTGGCGCCGCTGACGCTACGCCACTCCACTTAAAACTTATTATTTCCTACATGGGGGCTTTTTTGTGCTGTCCGTACATTCGGGGGCAGTTCACTATCTCCCGAAGGACGGATCCTTTGTTTTTCTCTTTGCGTAATTACTTTACCACCAAATTGACCAGTTTGCCGGGAACGCAGATTTCCTTCACGATCGTCTTTCCAGCGATCTCGGCGGCAATTTTTCCATCGGCCTTTGCCGCGGCAAGGAGTTCTTCCTTGCCGCTGTCGGCGGAAACCGTCAAGCGGGAACGAACCTTACCGCAGACCTGTACCACGATCTCCACCGTATCTTCCTTACATTTGGCTTCGTCATACTTCGGCCAGGGCTGCTGGGCCACCAAGGCAGCCCCGTCCTCTCCCAGGCCGCAGAGCTGCCACATTTCCTCTGTGACATGAGGCACAAAGGGATTTAACAGCAGAGTAAAGAGCTTCAGCTCTCCCCTGGTGATATCGCCCTTTTCCGAGATGGCGTTCAGCAGGGTCATAAGCGCCGCGATGGCGGTGTTGAACTTCAGGGTCTCGGTATCCTCCCCCACCTTCTTGATGGTTTTGTGGAAGATGGCTTCCAGCTCCGGGCGAAGGCCCTTTTCCTGAGACAGGCAGCTCTGCAAATTCCAGTACCGCTCCACAAACCGGCGACAGCCCTTGACTCCGGCGCTGCTCCAGGGGGCGGCCTTTTCAAAATCGCCTACAAACATTTCGTAAAGACGCATGGTGTCGGCGCCGTATTCGTTCACGATGTCGTCCGGGTTGACCACATTGCCCCGGGACTTGCTCATCTTCTCGCCGTTCTCACCCAGGATCATACCGTGGCTGGTGCGCTTGGCATAGGGCTCCGGGGTGGGCACATAGCCCTGGTCATACAGGAATTTGTGCCAGAAACGGCTGTACAGCAGGTGCAGGGTGGTGTGCTCCATACCGCCGTTGTACCAATCCACCGGGGACCAGTATTCCAGCGCCTCTTTGGAAGCAAAGGCTTCCCTGTTATGGGGATCCATATACCGCAGGAAATACCAGGAGGAACCGGCCCACTGGGGCATGGTGTCCGTTTCCCGCTGAGCGGGGCCGCCGCAGTGGGGGCAGGTGGTGTTCACCCAGTCCGTCATTTTGGAAAGGGGAGATTCTCCGTTATCTGTGGGCTCGTAGGAATCCACCTGGGGCAGGGTCAGGGGCAGCTCGCTTTCCGGCAAGGGCTGCCAGCCGCATTTCTCACAGTAGACCATGGGAATAGGCTCGCCCCAATACCGCTGGCGGGAGAACACCCAGTCACGAAGCTTGTAATTGACCTTGGCATGGCCAATGCCTTTTTCCTCCAGGAATTCCGTGATCTTTTTCTTGGCCTCCTCCACGGTCAGGCCGTCCAGGATCCCGGAATTCACCATGATTCCGGTTTCGCAGTCGGTAAAGGCGGCCTCCTGCACATTGCCGCCCTGCACCACCTCGATGATGGGCAGATCAAATTTCTTGGCAAAATCCCAGTCTCTGGTATCGTGGGCGGGCACCGCCATAATGGCCCCGGTGCCATAGGAAACCAGCACATAATCGGAAATGAAAATGGGAATCTCCCGGCCGTTTACCGGGTTTGTGGCTGTAACGCCCTGGAGCTTTACACCGGTTTTTTCCTTTGCCATTTCCGTGCGCTCAAAATCGGATTTTTTTGCCGCCGCCTGCTGGTATTCCCGCACGGCGTCTATGTTCTGAAGCTTGTCCGCCCATTTTTCAATATAGGGGTGCTCCGGGGAAATGACCATATAGGTGGCGCCGTACAGGGTATCGGGGCGGGTAGTATAGATAGTCAGCGTATCTCCGGCGCTGGTGGTAAAATCCACCTCCGCGCCGGTGGAGCGGCCGATCCAGTTTTTCTGCTGGGTCTTGACCCGCTCGGGGTAATCCACCAGCTCCAGGTCATCAATGAGCCGCTGGGCGTACTCGGTGATCTTCAGCATCCATTGGCTTTTTACCTTGTGTACCACTTCACTGCCGCAGCGCTCGCACACGCCGTTTACCACTTCCTCGTTAGCCAGCACGCACTTACAGCTGGTACACCAGTTGACGTTCATTTCCTTTTTGTAGGCAAGCCCCGCTTTATAGAGCTGCAAAAAGATCCACTGGGTCCACTTGTAGTAGGCGGGATCGATGGTGGCAATTTCCCGGCTCCAGTCGAAGGAAATGCCCAACGACTGCATCTGCTCCTTGAAGTGGGCGATATTCTTTTTGGTGATTTCCGCCGGGTGGACGTGGTTCTTAATGGCGTAGTTCTCGGCGGGCAGGCCGAAGGCGTCCCAGCCGATGGGATACAGCACGTTATAGCCCTGCATTCTCCGCTTTCTCGCCACAATGTCCAAGGCGGTATAGGGCCGGGGGTGTCCCACGTGCAGACCCTGCCCGGAGGGGTAGGGAAACTCGATCAGCGCAAAATACTTGGGCTTATCGCTGCCGTTTTCCGCATGGAAAACGCCGGCCTCCTCCCATCTTTTCTGCCATTTGGGTTCAACGCTTTTGTGGTCGTACTTCATGCTTCATCTTCCTTTTTTCTCCCTTACAAAGCAAAACGCCTCTCAGGGGTTATTTCTCTGTATTTCTCCGGCAGTGCCAGAATTCAGGGGCTTAACCATCAGCAAAAAATCCGCAAAGCTTCCGTCTGCATATTTCAGCGCGCAGGGAACGACACCGGTTTCCTTGAATCCCAGCTTTTGATACAGCGCAATGGCCGGGGTATTGGCAGAAACCACTTCCAGTTCCGCCTGCTCATATCCGGCAACGGCAGCAGCCTTCAAAAGCTCCTCCAGCAGCACCGTGCCGATCCCGATTCCGCAAAATTTCTGATACAGGGTGATGTCCACGGTACACCGATGGCGCAGGCGGCGTTGGAAGCCGCTCCCATATACAATGGCAACACCCGCAAGTTCGCCCTCCACCTCTGCCATCAGCCGAAGCTGACACGGGGAAGCGTTCCAGCGTTCAATCCGCTCCGCCTGTTCCTCTATTGTCTGGGTGATATCCTCCGGCCCTACAATCAGGTAGGGCGTTTCGCCGCTGAATTCCCTTTGGTAGCGGACAATGCGCTCCGCATCTTCTGCTTTCGGGCGGCGGATCAAACAGATTTTTCCGTTTTTCAGAACGAATTCCCTCTGGCTGTATTCCATGCAGCGCTCCTTTCTGTTTACTCCAGTGTCTCTTCTTCCCAATCCACCTTGCTACCGTCCACCCACAGGCGGTCCAGATCGTAAAAGTCCCGGGCCTCCTGAGTGAACACATGAACTACCACGCTGCCGTAATCCAGCAGGACCCAGGAATTGGAGCGGTAGCCTTCCACACGGGCGGGGGCCGCGCCCTCGGCCTTCAGCTTTTCCTCCAGCTCGTCCGAAAGGGAGCGCACGTGGGTGGAGCTCCCGCCGCTGGCGATGACGAAATAATCCGCCAGGCTGGAAATATCCTCAATTTTTATCACATTGATCTGCTCCGCTTTCTTGTTATCCAGGATCGCGGCTGTCTTTTTTGCCAATTCCAAGCTGGTCATAGCTTTGTTATTCTTCCTTTCCTGTTTCCTTTTCCCGCAGTGCCAGCACCGCGTCGTTATATGCTTCGATAGAGCCGCCTCCCAGGGGCAGCCGCTGTTCCATTTTTTCCTGTACGGTAAAGGCGATGCCCTCGATGATGGCTTCCTCCAGGCTGGATTTCGCCAGCTTTCGCATTTCCTTCACGCCGGGATAGTCCCGATCCTCGGAAATATAGTCTGCCACAAAAAGCACCTTGTCAAGCAGCGCCATGTCCTTTTTTCCGCTGGTATGGCAGGCGATGGCGGAAAGCACCTCCCGGTCGGAAACGCCCAGCACATGCTCGCAGTAGGCGGCGCCGGAAAGAGAATGCCACAGCTTTGGGTTTTGAAGCTCAGACTCGCTGAGTATTATACCAAAGTCCCGCAGAATTTTCAACTGCTCTTCCTTCGGCGTATCCTTCATAATATCGTGCAGGATCCCGGCGACGCGGGCCTTTTCCTCCTCTGCCCCATACCGCTTCGCCAGCCGTGCCGCCTCTTTGGCCACGCACTTGCTGTGAAAATATCTTTGGGGTGTAAGATGCTTCTTTACTTCCGCTTCATACTCTTTGTAGGTCAAGCTTCTCCCTCCCTGTACAGTCTGTGTTCCGCGATATATCGCTCGATCTCCTTCGGCACAAGGCGGGAAAGATCTTTTCCTTCCGCGGCCAGACGCCGGATTTCCGTGGAGGAGGCGGGGAAATGCGGAATGTTCTCCACACGGCAGCTTGCGCCAAACCGCCGCTCCAATTCCCGCTTTTTCTCCACCAGCTTTTGAAACCCCGCCTCGCTTCTGGGAGAGGCGCACACCTCCGCCAGGGAAAAAATCGCTTCCGGGCGGTACCAGTGATCTATGGTAAGAAACATATCCTCCCCCATCAGCAGGTAAAGCTCGTCCGCCGGAAACTGAGCTTTTAGGACCTCCAGCGTGTCTGCCGTGTAGCTTTTGCCCTCCCGCCGCAGCTCCAGCTCAGAAACCTCCACGGGAGCCTCTGTGATCTCCCTTGCCGCCAGCGCGCACATGGCGGTCCGGTCCTCACCGCTTGCCAAGGCATGGGCTTGCTTGTGCGGCGGCGTATGGGCGGGGATCAGCAGCACCCGATTCAGAGAAAGCCGCCGGATAAATTCCCGCAGGATATGAAGATGCCCCAAATGAATGGGGTTAAACGTACCGCCGTAGATGCCAAGCTTCATTTTTGGAACTCCCCCCGGAAATTAGTAATTAGTTATTAGTTGTTAGTTGTTAGTTGTTAGTTGTTAGTTGTTAGAGAAGAACACTCTCGCCGTGGATCTCCGATAAATTATAGGTAACCTCTAAAAACTCATTGTTCCGATAAAACGATTTAGAAAAATCGGCCTTTTACAGGATTTACAAGTGCATTTTTCTGAGTTTTTAGAGACTCCCTATAGTTTAGCGCCCTTAGGCTCCACTTACGCGAGTAAGGGGAGCTGTCAGCCGAAGGCTGACTGAGGGGATTGAAACTAGCGGCTTTATCCCACTTTCTGCGTGTGACTATCCCTTCCACCGCCGTTCGGCGGTCCCCCTCCCCTTGTAAACAAGGGGAGGCTTTCGCACCGTGCACTCGCCCGCTAAATTCCAATTTATCGAGCTCTGTCCTTGCCCTTCCTGATTGCTCACTGCTCATTCCTAATTGCCCTTCTCTAACGACTAACAACTAACTTCTAACAACTAATTGTTCGATCTGTTCTGCCGCTTCTTCCAGGCTCAGCTCCTGGGTCAAAATCGTTTCTGTGAGATCGGGCAGCAGGTCTCTTCCCACCCACCAGCGGCGCATTTCCGCTTCGCCGAAATCGTTTCGGTTGGGCTTGGTTTCATGCCTGCGCAGGGTTTCCTCGAAGGGCAGATCGTAATAGTAGGCGAAGATATTGCTTTTCCCATACAGCTCCACAGCGGCCCGGAATAGGCCCTTGTACGCTTCAGCGGGCAAAATTCCCTCCAGAATGGTGATTTCCGAATGCAGGCTGCCGTATTTCAACAGCTCGATCATCAGGGGCTCCGATTTTTCCACGCCCTCTTTCCCCCGGGTGTGCAGGATCTCCATACGCACCATGTCGTGGGAGATCCGCATGGTATTGGGGCCGAATTTTTCCTGCAGGAGCTTTGAAAGGGCAGTTTTTCCGCTTCCGGAATTTCCCCGGAGAAGGATCAGCTTGTTCCCCAGTCTATTTTCCTCCCCCGGCATAGTAAAGCACCTCTTTTCCAAGAGATTCCGCAAATTCTATTTCGCTTTTCGTGGAGCTGCCAATATAGCCGTTTACATTGACGACGAACACCGCGTCGGATAGCCTGATCTTTTCCCGGTGCATGGCGTTCAACGTGGACAGTTCTTTCCCCGTGTAGGCGTTTTCTCCCCGCCTTACGGGGTAGATGGGCGCCAGCACACAATTTCCCCGCAGCTCCAGCTTTTCGGCGGCTTCCAGCATTTCCTGCTGAAACCGCAGGCTGCCGCATATGGTAATAATCTTCATCGTTTGTCTTCCTTACTTCGGCAGCATAATTTTCGGGTCCTTTTTCTTTCTGCGGTACAGCACGAACCGGGAACCGATGACCTGTACCACCTGGCTTTCGGTTTTTTCCGCCAGCTCCTCCGCCGCTTCTCTGGAAGAAACAGGAGAGGTGTCCGGCAGTACCCGGCCCTTAATGAGCTCCCGTTTTTCCAAAGCGGAATCCGCCTGCTTCACGATCTCCGGCCCCATGCCGGACTTTCCCACCATCAAAATGGTGTCTTCCTTTACCGCCAAGGAGCGCAGATACGCCCGCTGTTTACTGGTTAACATAATTTTGAAATCCTTTCTCTTCACAGCTTTAACACGCTGACAATCTCTTCCCCGCACATCTCACCGTTTTCCGCGAAGCCGGCCTTTTCGTACAGAGCCTTCGCCCGCTGATTTTCCGGCTCGTAGGAAAGCCAGCAATATTCCGCCGGGCCGCAGGGGAACGTCCGCAGATAATCAATGCACAGTGCCAGCGCCTGTTTCCCCAGGCCCTGTCCTTGATGAGCCTGATCGATCATAAACCGCCAAAGGCAGTAATTTTCTTCCGCCACCGGCGGATCGTCACTATCGCCAAGGGAGCCATAACCGAACATGACAAAGCCCACCGGTTTTTGGTTTACATAAATCCCAAAAGGCTGGGCTACGTATCCGGAAGCGATGGTGGCGTAAGCTTCCAAAATACTCCCATCGTTGGGCGCTACAAACTCCGCCTGCTCCGGCAAGACCTTCAAGGCAAGAAGCTCCCACAAATTGCTGAGGTCTACTTTTCTCAGTTCCATCCTGTTCTCCTTCTGAGCCCGCTCCATACAGAGAGCGGGCGTATTCAGTTTACATAATTCATTTATCTCTTCGCCGGTAGCAGACGATCTCAGGATCAGAGCCGTTTTCGCCGTATTCGCAGACCAGCAGATAGTTTTCATCGGCGGTGAGGCCATAGCAGCGTTCGCTATTCGGCTTTTCCAGCTGAGCGCCCAGATAGATCCGCTTATCGTCCCACAGTTTTGCTTTCTGCCCGCCGGGCAGAGTGTACTCCAAATTGATATAATGGCCGGGCAGGGCGGTCAAATCTGTCACCCTTGGCATATCCTTGATCCCAAGGTCGTTGAATTCCTGAATGAGCCGCTCTTTTCTGTGGCAGGCGCCGTCAAAATAATGACAGCTTTCACAGTCGTTTCCAGTATGGGAGCTGGCACAGGCATAGATCACGCATTTTCCCTGACCGCCGACTTCCTCACAACCCGGGCAGGTCTCCTTTCCGGGGCAATCGTTACAATCTAATCCGCAAATGGTTTTCATGGGTTCCTCCGCTTTTTAAGTTTACATAACTTTAGATTCATTCTTCCTTTTGGTAGGCAGCTCCAAAATGGATCGGCGGCGCCGTCACGGAAAGATAGACAAACCCCTCCCCGCTGTTGTTGGAAAGTCCATGGATCTCGCGCTCGGCAAACCGCACCACATCACCGGCCCGAAAATCCTTTTCCTCCCCTTCCCGAAGCAAAAAGCGTGCCGCAGCCCTTCAGCGCGTACCACGCCTGCTCTGAAGACTCATGGGCATGCCTCGGCTGGCTTGCGCCCGGCTCCACATGTACCTCTGTGACCGTCACTCTTGTACTGGAGGAATTATCCGGGTTCAACAGCTGCCTGGACACGACTCCCGGATTTGACATACTGCGGATACTTTCCTTCGCAATAAACTCCATGCCTGCCCGCTTCCCTTCATACTTCACTATGGTCCTTCAAATATTCCCGCACCTTCTTCTCAAATTCCAAAAAGGCAAAGCCCCGGTGACTGCGGGCGTCCTTTTCCTCATCGCTCATTTCCCCGAAGGTACGGCCCTCCTGCTCGAAAATGGAGTCGTAGCCAAAGCCGTTTTCTCCCCGGGATCCAAAGGCAATGGTACCAAAGCACTTCCCTTCCGCGTCGATCCGGTCTCCATTGGGAAACACCGCGCACACGGCGCTTACAAAGTGAGCGCCCCGCTGTTCTACGGGCACCCCCTCCAGCTTTTGAAGCAAGGTCAGCCGGCGCTTGCCGGGTTCGGCAAACCGGGCGGAATAAATGCCCGGCGCGCCGTCCAGAAAATCCACGCACAGGCCGGAATCGTCCGCCACAGCGGGAAGCCCCGTCTCCTTACAGGCCGCCTCCGCCTTGAGAAAGGCGTTTTCTCCGAAGGTTTTTCCCGTTTCCTCCGGCTCGGAAATCTCCGCCGTAACTACCTCGATTCCCATGGGCTCCAGCAGCCGCCGGAATTCCACCACCTTGCCCGGATTGTGCGTTGCGATCACAAATTTCATGTTTCCTCTCTCCTTCCCGGGATCCCTTTACCGATTTTCCACCGTAAGCAAAAGATTTCTCACCAAACGCTGGTCATCCCGGTCCAGCGCTCTGTCGTCCCGCCAGTGGGTAAGCTCCGGCAGCAGCTCCTGAACGCTTTCTCCCTTGTCCAGCCGCTCCATCAGTTCCTCCGCAAACGCCCGGAACCGCTTGTGCTTTTCTTCCTCGCTTTCTTCCGGCGCTTCTTCAGGAATCACGGGGGGCGCTTCTTGGGGAAGAGCCTCCGGCTGTGAAGCCGCTGCCGCTTCCTCCTGGGGCAAAACCTCTCCGGTATCGAACAGGGCGCTTGTAAAGGCGGCGGCGTCAAAGGGCTGCAGGTCGTCCACCTGCTCCCCTACGCCGATGAATTTTACAGAAAGGCCCAGATCCTTCTTGATGGGAAGCACCACACCGCCCTTGGGCGTGCCGTCCAGCTTTGTCAGCACGATGCCGGTGATCCTCGCGGCGCTTTGAAATTCTCTGGCCTGGTTCACCGCGTTCTGGCCCGTGGCGGCGTCCAGCACCAAAAGCGTTTCCCGGTCGCACCCCGGCAGCTCCCGGTCAATGATCCGGGAAATCTTCGCCAGCTCGTCCATGAGGTTTTTCTTATTGTGCAGCCGCCCGGCAGTATCGCAGATCACCACATCGCAGCCCCTTGCCTTGGCGGCGGAGATGGTATCGAATACCACGGCGGCGGGGTCGGCCCCTTCCCCGTGCTTGATCAGGGGCACCTCCGCCCGCTGGGCCCATACCTCCAGCTGCTCGATGGCGGCGGCACGGAAGGTGTCGGCAGCCCCCAGGATCACGGATTTCCCTTCCGCCTTCAGCCGGGCGGCCAGCTTGCCGATGGTGGTGGTTTTGCCCACGCCGTTGACCCCTATGACCAGGATCACAGAAGGCCTTGTGGAAAGGTGCAGGGCGTCGTCTCCGCTGAGCAGCTCCTGCACGGTCTCCTGCAGCTCCGCCATGATCTGGGCAGGATCGGTGATCCCCTTTTCCTTGATCTTTTTCCGCAGCTCCCCGGTGATGAAGACCGAGGTCTCCACCCCCACGTCTCCCATGACCAGCAGCTCTTCCAGCTCTTCAAACAGCTCCTCGTCGATTTTGGTGAAGGAATTCACCATCTGGGTGATCTGCCCGCTGATGTTGTCTCTTGTTTTTTTCAGGCCGTCCCGGATTTTTTCAAAAAAGCCCATACTCTGCCGCCTTTCTTAATTTTGAACAGGTAATATCGTTAGCCTTGCCTGATGGGGTGACGAATGACAGTTCTCCACTTCTCAGGCGGTACCTTACGCGCGTCTGACAGATATATCTCGTGGTGAAGCCGCAGGGCACTGAGATCGTTTTCGTATCCACGCTCCTTCAAATAGGCGTCCATCTTCGCAACGCTGGCGGGCTCCTCGTCAAAGGGCCCCAGGTGCATCATTTGTACACAAAGCCCTTCCTCCACAGTAAAAAATTCCGCCGCCGAACAATCCAGCTTTTTCTTTTTTGCGGCCGTTCCCACCGCCCACTGGAAGTCCTTCTCTGTGACAAACTCCGGCAGCCGGATCACGGAGATCCAGTGAAATTGATCTTTTTTGCGATAATCCACGTCCTTCCCGTCTTCCTGCCGCCAAAAGCCCTCCAGCGGCGGAACCACGTAGTCGAAAAAACCTTCCATGGAATAGCCGGACTTCGGACTCATTTTCAGCGTATAGGCAACCGCGTATAACACGCTGATCGCCTGCTGATAAGCGCCCCCCTCTTCATTGGGATCTCCCTGCCCCCGCACGGCGATATAGCTTGCCCTGGGAACCGTAACGATCTCAGGACGATCCTTCGGCTGATAAAATTCCTTTAGCTCCTTCTTAAAATCAAACGCCATAATGATTTTTCCTTTCCCAGCTCGGGGATTCTTTGTTTTTTCTCTAATAGCTAACAACTTGTTCTTCAAAAAATTATAGTTTAGTACATAGTTCCCCCGCCCCCCCACTGTCATTCTGAGCCGTAGGCGAAGAATCTCGCCCTTAATTCTTGGTAAAAGGTCAAGGACGAGATTCTTCACTTCGTTCAGAATGACAGATAGAAAGTAAGCGGTTCGCCGCCAAATTCCAATTTACTGAACTCTTCCCTTGCTCTTCCTAATTGCTCTTCCTAATTGCCCTTCTCTAACAACTAACAACTCACAACTTACGTCCCAAACTCCGCCGCTTCCTCGGTTTTCAAAGCCAGGAGCTTGGAAATACCCTCATCCTGCATGGTCACGCCGTAGAGCATATCGCTGCCTTCCATGGTGCCCCGGCGGTGGGTGATGGCAATAAATTGGGAGTTTCCGCTCATTCTGCGTAAGTATTGGGCAAAGCGGTTCACATTCACATCGTCCAGCGCCGCTTCGATTTCGTCCAGCACGCAGAAGGGCGGTGGATTGACCCGCATGATGGCGAAGTAGATGGAAATGGCCACCAGTGCCTTTTCTCCGCCGGAAAGGGATTCGATATGGGTGACGATCTTTCCGGGCGGGTGCACCTTGATCTCAATGCCGGAGCGCAGTACGTCCTCCGCGTCGGTGAAGGAAAGCTCCGCCGCGCCGCCGCCGAACAGCTCCCGGAAAATGGAGCCAAAATGGGAGTTGATTTCCGCGAACCGCAGGGTAAACTGCTCCCGCATATGCTTTGTCAGGTCATCGATGAGGGAAAGCAGCTCCGCTTTGGATTTTTCCACATCGCCGATCTGTGTTTTCAAGAACTCGTACCGCTCTGACACTTCCTTATATTCCACCACGGCTCCGACGTTCACCACGCCCAACGCGCGGATCCTGTTTTTCAGGTCTGCCAGGGTGCGCTGGGCAGAAGCCAGGTCTTCGATCTTTGCGCCCACCTCTTCGGCCTCCCGGCGGGTCAGCTCGTATTCCTCCCACAGCCGGGTCAGAATGGTGTCGTATTCCTTTTGCAAGCTGTCGGAGCGCTCCTGAAGCCTGGCAAGCTCGTGGCCGATATTTTCCCGCTCCAGGCCGATCTCCCGTTCCTTCGTGCGCAGTTCTCCGGCCTCTTTTTCCAGCGCGGCACGTTTTTCCGCAATGGCCGTGATGCTCTGCCGCTTTTCTTCGGCCCCCCGGCGAAGAGCCTGGGCCTTTTCCTGACAGTCCCCGATCTGCCGCTCCAGTTCCGCCGTGCGCTGCTGCAAGGCCTCGATCTCCAGGCGGAGCTTTTCCGCTGTTCCGACGGAATCCAGCTTTCTGGCCCGCAGGCCTTCGATGGCGGTCTCCAGGGCCTCTTTATCCTTTTGGGCGGAAAATTCGCTTAGGCGGATCTCCTGAATGGTACGGGAAATATCGTCGCACCGAGCCATTTGCTCTTCTCTGTCTCCGGTGAGCTTGCTGCTTTCCGCCTCGGCCTCCTCGGCCTGGCGGGTCAGCTCCTGTATGGTCGCAAGGGCAGCTTTTTCCTGGCTTTCCAGCTCCCGGAGCCGCCCGGCGGAATCGGTTTTTTCCCGCTCCAAGCCGGAAATTTCCTCCCGCACAGCTTCCAGCTCCCGCTGGTTTCTGGAGCATTCCGCCGCGATCTTGATGCGCTCCTCCTGCCGCCCGATCAGCTCGCCCTTTGCCGCCTCCAGCTCGGCTTCGCCGGAGGAAAGCTCTGTTTGCCTCTCCTTCCAAGCCGTCTGGGCCTCTTCGGCCTTTTTTTGCAGGGCGGCGGCCTTTTCCCGCACCCGCTGAATCTCCGAGGCGCGGCTTAAAAGACCGGAATTCTTGGCCCGGGAACCGCCGGTCAAGGAACCGCCGGCGTTTACCACCTGGCCGTCCAGGCTGACGATGCGGAACCGGTATTTCGTCCGCTTGGCAATGGCGACGGCGCTGTCCAGATCCTCCGCCACCGCTACCCGGCCCAACAGAGAATCCCGAATGCCGTCATACTTTGCCTCGCAGCCGCACAGCCGGGAAGCAATGCCTACAAAGCCCGGCATTTCCTCCATTTCCTTTTCTTCCAGCACATTGCCCCGAATGGTGGTAAGGGGCAAAAAGGTGGCCCGGCCCAGATCCCGCTGCTTTAACAGGTTAATGGCGCTTTTGGCGTCCTGCTCCGTTTCCACCACAATATTCTGCATGGCCCCGCCCAGGGCGGTTTCCAGCGCCACGGCGTATTCCCCCGGCACCTTCAAAATGCGGGAGACCGGGCCGCAGATACCGGAAAGGATCCCCCGGCCAGCCTCCTTCATTACAGCCTTTACGCTTTGGGCAAAGCCCTCCAGGTTTCGCTCCAGATCCTCCAGAAGCCGGGCCCGGCGCAGCTGCTCATTGGCGTCCAGGGTCAGCTTATCCCAGCCCTCCTTGGCTTCCATGGCTTTTTTTCGCCGGGTCTCCAGCCTGAGCTCGTACCCCTTTACGGTGTTTTCCCCGGCGGCAATGGCGGCCTCGGTATCTTCCAGCATCTGCCGCAGCTCCTCCGCTTCCTTTTGGGCGGCGGCTTCCTTCTCCCGGGCCTTTTGAACGCCTTCCTCCACCGCGCCGCTCCGCAGGCGGATCTCCGCCATGGAGGACTGGGTGGAGGAAAGCCGAACGCGCTCTTCCGAAAGAGTGGAGTTTCGCTGGGCCGCCTCCACAGCGGCCTGCTCGATTTGCCGGGTAGCCTCGTCCGCTCCCTGGCGCAGCTGTTCCAGCCGCTCTGTATAGGAAACCAGCTTGTCGCGGCTTTCTTCGATCCTTTGGGCCTTTTCCTCCAATTCCTGCCGCTTCCCGGCGATTTCCCGGTCGATGGCCTCATCGGATTCCTTCGCTTCGCCGATCTGCTCCTCCAGCCGCTCCATATCCCGGCGGTCGTGCTCGATATCGTTTTTCAAAAGGTCGATCTCACCCTCGGTGCGCACAGCCTGTTCGTCCAGCGCCGCCGCTTCCCCGCGCACCTGCTCCATCTCTCCGGTGCAGCCGCCCGTTTCCCGGAAATTCTCTTCGATCCGGGCGGAGATCTTCTCCACTTCCCCTTCGATCTCCTCGTGCCTTGCTTTTGCCAGGGCGATTTTTTCCTCGTGCTCCCGCAGGGTTTTTCCGGAGCGGTTCAGGGTTTCCAGCCAAATGCCGATCTCCAGACCCTTCTTTTCCTCATCGTAGGCAATAAATTTTTCCGCCTTTTCCGCCTGAATGCGCAGGGGCTCTACCCGTTCCTCCAACTCGCCCAGAATATCCCGGAGGCGCACCAGGTTTTCCTCGGCCTTCTGAAGCCTGCGCTCCGATTCCTCCTTGCGGTAGCGGTAGCGGGAAATGCCCGCCGCCTCCTCGAAAATCTCCCGGCGGTCCTCGGACCGGGCGGCTACAATGCTGTCGATCTTGCCCTGCCCTATGATGGAATAGCCGTCTCGTCCCAGGCCCGTATCCATAAACAGCTCGTTTACGTCCCGCAGGCGCACCGAGGCCTTGTTGATGAGATACTCGCTTTCCCCGGAGCGGTAATACCGCCGGGTGACCGCCACCGTATCATCGTCAAAGGGCAGCCGCCTGTCTCCGTTATCGATGGTCAGCGTGACCTCCGCGTAGCCCATGGCCTTTCGCATGGGAGTGCCGCCGAAGATCACGTCCTCCATTTTAGAGCATCGCAGGGAACGGACAGACTGTTCCCCCAGCACCCACCGAATGGCGTCGCTGATATTGCTTTTTCCGCTGCCGTTGGGCCCCACCACCGAGGTGACCCCCTGCTCAAAGGACAGGGTGGTTTTATCCGGGAAGGTCTTAAACCCCTGCAGCTCCAAAGATTTCAGTATCATATGCTCTCTCCCGTTCTCTGTTCACTTGATCCCTTTTCTATGAGAAACCCATTCCGTTCTACACTGCCGTCTTGACAAAAGATAACACCATATCCCCTGTTTTTCAAATGCTCCACATTGCTTTTCTTCTCCCCCAAGGCCACGGAAATGCTTTTGGGGTGCACCCTTACCGTATATTCTCCCGGCTGGACTGCGGAAAGCTCCCCCATCAGCCGCTCCAAAAACATTCTGCTGAGCACAAGCTCCCGGAAAGCCGGGTGGTAAGGCCCCGCCAGTATTTTTTCCTGCATTTCCCGCTCCGCGTGAAGACCCATACGGATCACCCGCACGCCCGCGCCCTCCAGCAGGGGCAGCAGCCGGGCACAAAGCCTTACCGCTTCCTCCAGGGTCTGGGGCCGGTATTCCCCCGCTTGATACAGCTGGGCAAGCCAGGTGCCGGGCAGCACCACGGTGGGATAGATCCGGGCGGTATCCGCCCCCATGACAATAAAGCTTTCGGCCGTCGCCAAAGCGGTTTCCTCCGTATCGCCATAGAGCCCGATCATCATTTGCAGGCCAAGCTCCATGCCGAATTCCCGGATCAGCCCCGCCGCCTCCTCCGTTTGAGCGGCGGTATGGCCCCTGCGGTTCAGCCGCAGCACCCTGTCGTCCATGGACTGGGCTCCCAACTCCACGGCCTTCACATCGTACCGGGCAAGAAGCTCCAGGGTTTCCCGGTCGATAGCGTCCGGCCTGGTGGAACAGCGGATCCCCTGAAAGCCATAGTTCTTGACCGCTTCCCGTGCCGCTTCCAGCAGCGGCACCATCACTTCTCTGGGAATGGCGGTAAAGCTGCCGCCGAAAAAGGCGAGCTGTGTTTCCTGTACCTTATCTCCAAGCTCTTTTGCCGCCCGCCGGGAGGTTTCCAGCACCTCCTGGGGCGCGGGCTGCTTCGCGCCGCCTGTAATGGCGTTCTGATCGCAGAAGCTGCACCGCCGGGGACAGCCCAGGTGGGGCACGAAAAAGGCCAGATTGGAATGCTTCAATAGCCCATCAGCTCCAATGCTTCCCGGGCAGCCTGCTGCTCCGCTTCCTTTTTGCTTCGCCCGCCGCCCTTGCCGATCACATTGCTGTTCAGGTGGACCTCCACCACAAAATGCTTGTTGTGATCCGGCCCGCTTTCCCCGGTCACCACATATTCCAGATGCTCCTCCGGGTTTTGCTGAATGATCTCCTGCAAATTGGTTTTATAGTCCTTAAAAGGCTTGGTGTTTTGAGATTTTGCCGCCGGGGCGATAAAGCGCAGAACGAATTTCTTCGCCTCCTCCAGGCTGCCGCTGTCCCGATAAATGGCGGCCACGGTGGATTCAAACACGTCCGCCAGAATACTGGGGCGTTCCCTGCCGCCGGAATTCATTTCCCCATGGCTCAGCCGCAGGAAGCTTCCGATCTGCAGCTCCTTGGAAAAGCCGCATAGAGATCGCTCGCATACCAGAGAAGCTCTGGTTTTTGTCAGCTCTCCCTCCGGCAGCTGGGGAAAATGGGAAAACAGATATTCCGCCGTCAAAAAGCCCAGCACGGAATCTCCTAAAAATTCCAGGCGCTCGTAGCTTCTGCACTTTTTTTCATTGGCATAGGAGGAATGGGTCAGCGCTGTTTCCAGCAGCGTTCTGTCCCGAAACCGGTAGCCGATCAGGGCTTCATATTCTTCCAGAGGCCTCATACCCACAGCTCCTTTCTCTTTCTTTTTATTTCAGCACACGCCCGATCTCCTCGGTAAAACCGGACTGGGTGTAGTCCCTGGTCAGGCGCAGAGCGTTTTTCACCGTGGCGGCCTTAGCGCTGCCGTGGATCTTAAACACCGGCTTTGCGGCGCCCATAATAGGCGCGCCGCCGTATTCGTTATAATCGATCTGCTTTTTCAGGGCCTTCATATCGCCGTATACCATGCCGGCGGCAAGCTTATTTTTCAGGCTTTTTTGAAACACACCCTTGACCAGCCCCATGACGGTCAGGGCCACGCCCTCGTACATTTTTAACAGCATATTGCCCGTAAAGCCGTCGGTGACCACCACATCGCAAGCGTCGTCCGGGATATCTCTGGGCTCTACATTGCCTACAAAATCGATCTCCCGGCAAGCAGAAAGCAACGCATACGCTTCCCGGCGAAGGTCGTCTCCCTTATGGGCCTCCTCGCCCACATTGGCAAGGCCTACCCGGGGCTTCTCCACCCCCATGACCTTTTTCATATATTCCGAACCCATCAGGCCGAATTGCAGCAGCATTTCCGGGCGGCAGTCCACATTGGCCCCGCCGTCGTTCAGCATGAAAAAGCCTGTCCGCTTGGGCAGGATCGGTGCAAAGCCCACACGCTTTACACCCCGAATGCGCTTGACAATGGTGGTGGCGCCCACCACCAGAGCGCCGCTGTTCCCGGCGCTGGCGAAGGCGTCTCCCTTGCCCTCCGCCAGGGCACGCAGGCCCACCGCCATGGAGCTGTCCGTTTTTTCCCGGATCACGCTCATGGGGTCGTCCTCCATGGAAAGCACCCCGCCGCATTCCAGAATTTCCATGCGGGCAAGGCGTTCCGAAAGGCCCAGCTCCTTGGCGGCGGCTTCCAGCCTGGCCCGGTCTCCGGTCAGCAGCACCTCGATCCCCAGCTCTTCCATGGCCTGGGAACAGCCCAGCAGAATTTCCTCAGGGGCGTGATCGCCGCCGAAGGCGTCCACAATAATTTTCATGTCACTTCAGCTTCCTTTCCGCTACAGTACAGTCCAGCGCTTCCAAGGCTCTTTGAGACAAAGCGGCGTACCGTTCCCGCTTGTCTCGTATTTTTTCCGAAAGGGGCGGCAATACGCCGAAATTTGCCCCCATGGGTTGAAAATCTTTCCCGGCATACTCCGCGATATAGTGGCTCAAAGCGCCCATCATCGTGGTATCCGGCAGTATGAGAGGCGGTTCTCCCCGCAGCCTGCGCACCGCGTTTTTTCCGGCCAGGATCCCGGAGGCCGCGGATTCCATATAGCCCTCCACCCCGGTGATCTGCCCGGCAAAGAACAGATCGTTCCGCTTTCGGAAGGAAAAATCCGCGTCCAGCACCTGCGGGGAATTCAGGAAGGTGTTCCGGTGCATCACGCCATACCGCGCGAACTCGGCACGGCCAAGACCCGGTATCATGCCGAACACCCGCTTCTGCTCGCCGAATTTCAGGTTTGTCTGAAAGCCTACCAGGTTATACAGAGTATTTTCCCGATTTTCCGTGCGCAGCTGCAATACCGCCCAGGGGCGGTGACCGGTGCGGGGATCGATAAGGCCCACCGGCTTCATGGGGCCGAAGCGAATGGCGTCGTGTCCCCGGGAAGCCAGCACCTCGATAGGCATACAGCCCTCGTACACCTTGGGACTTGCCGCATCAAAGCTGTGCACCGGAGCGCACTCTGCGGCTGTCAGCTCCTGTACAAAGTGATCGTATTCTTCCCGGTTCATAGGACAATTGATATAATCGCTGTCCCCCTTTTCATAACGGGAAGCAAAAAAGCATTTCTCCAGCTCCAGGCTTTCTTTTGTGACAATGGGAGCGGCGGCGTCGAAAAAGCTCAAGGCCCCGCCGCACAGCGCCTGTATTTTTTCCGAAAGGAGCTCGCTTGTCAAGGGGCCTGTAGCCACCACGGCCAGACCTCCTGGCAGCTCTGTGACCTCTTCCCGGCGGATCTCGATGAGCGGGTGATTTTCAATGGCCTCCGTGGCCAGCTGGGAAAACTCCTCCCGGTCCACCGCCAGCGCGCCTCCGGCGGGGACCTTCGCCTTCTCCGCACAGGTTGTCAGCAAAGAACCCAGCCTGCGCATTTCTTCCTTCAAAAGCCCGGCCGCGCTGTCTATTCTGGCCGCCTTCAAGGAGTTGGAGCAGATCAGCTCCGCAAAGCCCTCGCTTTTGTGGGCGGGAGAAAATCTCAGAGGTTTCATCTCATACAATACCACTGGAACGCCCTGAGAGGCGATCTGCCAAGCCGCCTCACAGCCTGCCAGGCCCGCCCCGATAACAGTGATTTTCTCCATAGCCTTCACCCCCTGATTCGGTCATTTCGTGATTTGAAAGGAAAGAGCAGCGATAGTTTGCGGCAAGCCGCTGGTTTCTCTCCTGTCATTCTGAGCGAAGCGAAGAATCTCGTCCTTTGGCTTCTTCTTAGAAATTTAAGGGAGAGATTCTTCGCCGGGAAAGCGGAGTTTACTCCGCTTTTTGCTCAGTAATGACAAGAGGGGACTATCTGCAAAACTATCATTTACCACACTCTGCTCTTGCCCTTCATTCCTCATTGCTCATTTCTAATTGCTCATTGTACGCTTTCACTCTTCCTCCGCCCGTTTTCCGGGGAAGGTGCAGCCCTCTGTAACGCAGTACAACAGCTTATCCTTCCCCTTCTTTTGCAGCAGGGTTTTGCCGCACACGGGGCAGGTTTCCTTCGAGGGGGGATCCCAGGAGACGAAATCGCAGTTGGGATATTCACTGCAGCCATAGAACACCCGGCCACGCTTGGATTTTCTTTGAATGATCTTGCCGCCGCATTTCGGACATTTCGCGCCGGTATCGTTTATGATCTTCTTCACGTTCTTGCACTCCGGGTAGCCGGAGCAGGCCATGAACTTTCCGTAACGACCCACCTTGATGACCATGGGCTTACCGCATTTTTCGCAGACCTCATCGGTCTCGTCCTCTTTGAGATGGATCTTCACGCCGTCCATTTCTTTTTTTGCTTTCTGTACGCTTTTATCAAAGCCCTCATAGAAGCGGTGCAGGGTATCCACCCACTGGTCCTCACCCCGCTGCACGGCGTCCAGCTCGTCCTCTACCTTGGCGGTAAACTTCACGTTGACGATATCAGGGAACCGCTCCTTCATCAGCTTGGTGATCACCTCTCCAAGCTCCGTGGGCTTAAAGGCCTTGCCGTCCCGCACCACATATTCTCTGCCTGTGATGGTGGAAATGGTGGCCGCGTAAGTGGAAGGACGGCCAATGCCATTTTCCTCCAGGGTCTTGATCAGGGAAGCTTCCGTATACCGGGGCGGCGGCTGGGTAAAGTGCTGATTGCCCTTTAAGTCCTTCACCTTCAGCTTCATGCCTTCCTGCAGGGCGGGAAGATCCTTCCCCGCCTTCTCTTCCTCGTCCTTGCTTTCCTCATACAGGGCGGTAAAACCTTCAAAAGCCACATTGAAACCGGAGGCCTTAAAGAGATACCTTCCGGCGGTGATGGTGGCCTGGGTGGTATTCAGCACGCAGTTCGCCATTTGGCAGGCGATAAACCGCTCCCAGATCAGCTTATAGAGCTTATACTGATCCCCGGTCAGGGAATCCTTCACCTGATCCGGCGTAATGGCAATGGAAGCGGGACGAATGGCCTCGTGGCCGTCCTGTGCGTTCGCCCGGGATTTGAAATGCCGGGCCTTCGGGGGCAGATATTTCTCTCCCCAGCGGTCCCGGATATAGTCGGAGGCATCCTTGATGGCGTCCTCGGAAATACGGAGAGAGTCGGTTCTCATATAGGTGATAAGACCCATGGAGCCCTGGCCCTTCACTTCCACACCCTCATACAGCTCCTGGGCGGCCTTCATGGTGCGCCGGGCCTGGAAGCCCAGCTTACGGGAAGCCTCCTGCTGCAGGGTGGAGGTGATAAAGGGCGGGGCGGGAGAACGGTTCTTCTTGCCCTTCTTCACGGCTCCTACCAGAAATTCCGCCTGCTCCAGCTCGGAAAAGATCCTGTCTGCTTCCTCCTTGGAGGAAATTTTGATCTCTCCGGTTTCGTCTCCGTAAAACGCTGCGGCAAACATCGCCTTGGAGGGCGGCGCGGTCAGCTTGGCGTCAATGCTCCAGTATTCCTCCGGGACGAAGCTTTTGATCTCCTCTTCCCGATCCACCACCATGCGCACCGCCACAGACTGCACCCGCCCGGCGCTCAATCCCCGGCGAATGGTTTTCGCCAGGAAGGGGCTGAGGGTGTAGCCTACCAGCCGGTCCAGAATTCTTCTGGCCTGCTGGGCGTTTACCAGGTCCAGGTCGATGGCCCTGGGGTGCGCCATGCCCTCTTCCACACCGGTACGGGTGATCTCGTTAAAGGTCACTCTGTCCAGCGCATCCTCACTGAGGCCCAGAATATAGGCCAGGTGCCAGGAGATGGCTTCTCCCTCACGATCCGGGTCGGTGGCAAGCAGCACGCCCTCGGAATTGGCGGCGGCCTCCTTCAGCTCCTTTACCAGCTTTTCTTTTCCTTTGATAATGCTGTATTTGGGAGCAAAATTATCCTTTACGTCCACACTGAGCCGGGCCTTGGGCAGATCACGCACATGGCCCATGGAGGCGATGACCTCATAGCCGTTTCCCAAATATTTTTGAATGGTTTTCGCCTTGGAGGGCGACTCCACGATCACCAGTTTCGACATACCATATTCCTTCCTTTCTTTTCGAGCATAGCGGGAGCAGCCTTCTGTGCCGTGTGAAAAAGCCGCTCCCGTAAAATGAAACGCTATTATCTTATAATATTTCCCAAAAAATATAATTCTTTTAAGGAATATTTTCGAGGAAGCACTGAATAAATCCGGCAGGTGCGATCAATTTGGCGTTTCCTTAGGGAACTCTCAAATTCCCCGAAGATAGCGTTTCCCGGGCAGGGATTCCGCCAGCCCCTCCAGCTCCAGCTCTGTCAACAGCCCCAAGAGAGAGGAAGCGGGAAGTCCCGTTTTTGCTTCCAGAGCCGCGATATCCAACGGTTCCCTGCCCAATACCGCCAAAACCTGGCGGGCCTGGGGAGAAACCTGTGCGGCCGCGTCTGCTAAAGCGGGAACCGCCTCTCTTGTTTTCAGGGCGGGAACCACCAGATCTTCAAAAAGGTCATACACCTGGGGCTGCGGCTTTTCCGGAAGCACGCCGCCGTATTCCGCTAAAATATCCTCGCCGCAGACCACTGCGCGGGCTCCGTCCTCAATGAGCTCCCGGCTTCCGGCAAATTCCACCGTGCCCTCTGGACCGGGATAGACAAACAGATCCCGGTTTTGATCCAGCGCGTGAGTGGCGTAGATCATGGTGCCGCTTTTTCGGGCCGCCTGAATGAGCAGCGTGCCGCGGCTCAGCCCTGTGATCAATCGGTTTCTCGCCTGAAAGGTGCCGAATTCCGGGTGGCTGAGAGAAAAATATTCCGTGACCAGCGCCCCGCCGTGAGAGCAGATCATATTCCGCAGCTTGGCGTTTTCCGTAACATAGGTGCTGTCCAGGGAAACCGGCAGCACGCTGACCATACGGGAACCCGGAATGCCCAAAGCGCCGGTAAGTGCGGCGGCGTCCACGCCCTTCGCACCGCCGGACACCACACAGGCGCCGCCCGCCGCCAGCTGATACCCGAATTTTCTGGCAGCGTCAAGAGAACTCTGGGTCGCCTTTCTGGCCCCGGCAATGCCGATGGAGACCATGGAATCCACATCGGGCAGGCTTCCCTTTAGATACAGTACCGCAGGAGGATCAGAAATATTCCTCAGCAGCTCGGGATATTTCTCACACTCCGGCGTCAGCACCTGCCACCCCAGCCTTTCCGCGTACTCCAACCTGGCCTCCGCCTGGGAAATGCTGAAATCCCGCAAGGCGGCGGTTTCCCGGTCAGTCAGGTCCCGACGGCTGTTCCACAGCCGGGGTCCTCCCTGGCAGAATTCCCGCAGGCCGCCGGCATATTGTGCGGAAAGAAGCGTCGGCTTTCTGCTTCCGGGAGGAAAGGCCTGCTGGATCCAGATCCAGTAAGCGCGGTTATCCATAGGCTTCCCCCTCCCTTTCCACAGCTTCCCGCCGCATTTCCCATAGCAAGATCGTGGCCGCCGCAGAGGCGTTCAGTGATTCTGCCCGGCCTGTCATGGGAATTGTAACGCTGTCGTGACACAGGGCGATGGTCTCAGCCGTCAAACCGTTTCCCTCATTGCCGATCACCACAGCGTGCTGTCCGCCATGGAAATCGATCTCCGTTACCTGCCGGGCGGAAGCGTCCGGCACAGCGGCGTGAAGAGTAAAGCCCTGCTCTTTTATAAGTTTACATAATTTCCCAGAGTCTCTTTCCGCTCGCAGCTTCATCCGAAACACCGCGCCCATGGAGGAGCGCAGCACCTTGGGCGACAGCGGGTCGCAGCATTCACCCAGCAGAACAGCCTGTCCGACTCCCAGCGCCTCCGCTGTGCGGAACACTGTGCCCAGGTTTCCGGGATCCTGCAAATTTTCCAGAACCAGCAGCGGGGCCTGCTCCGGCTTCCAAGCTGTTTCCGGCAAAAGCCCCTTGGGCCAGCCGCAGACACAGAAGACGCCCTGCGAAGCCTTCGTAGAGGAAAGCAGCTGAGCCACATGCTCTTCCACAAGGTAAGCCTCCCGGCAGGCGGAGAGGACAAGGCGCAGATAGTCACCGTATTTCTCCCTGGCCTGTTCTGTGACAAAGCAGAGCTCTACCGGCAGTCCGGAAAGCGCCGCGTCCTGGCACAGCCGTGCCCCCTCGCAGAGAAACTGCCGCTTTTCCCATCGCTTTTCCCCGCTGCGGGCCAGCGCGGCAGCCTGACGAACCGTTTGATTTTGTCTGCTGGTGATGGTACCAAATTCCATTCTGCTGCCCTCCTTTCCGGAAGATTTCCAAGCGAAATTTTTACAGCCGGACCCCAGAACCCTTCCCTGCCTGACTGCGGATAGAAAAACGGAAACGCCCAAGGCGGGTGCCTCAGGCGCGGATTTCTTCCTTACAGAGCAGCCTTTGCCTTTTCCACCAAAGCGGTAAAAGCGGAAGGATCGGCAATGGCGATCTCGGACAACATCTTTCTGTTCAAGGTAACGCCAGCCTTCTTCAAGCCATTCATAAAGGTAGAATAATTGATATCGTTCATATGGCAGGCCGCAGAAATTCTGGTGATCCACAGGCGGCGGAAATCCCGCTTGCGCTGCTTACGTCCAATATAGGCGTAATTGCCGGATTTCATCACGGCCTGTTTCGCCATTTTAAAATGGCGGCTCTTGGAGCCCCAGTAGCCCTTGGCGAGCTTTAGTACCTTTTTCCTTCTTTTGCGCGTCATCATTGCGCCCTTTACTCTAGCCATATCTCTTCAATCCTTTCTTGTTATCCAAAAATAGAAGCTTTTGAAAACGTCCCAGCGCCTTTTCTTATTTATAGGGCAGCATTCTCTTGACGGCGGCGGTGTTAGTCTTATCTGTCACCACTGTGCCGCGGGCATGACGCTTGGTTTTCGGGGTCTTGCCGTGGCCGTTCAGCAGATGGCTGGTAAAGGCGTGTCCACGGATCACCTTTCCGTTCTTGGATAATTTGAAGCGCTTCTTGGCGCCGCTGTGTGTTTTGAGCTTCGGCATTTTGCAGTCCTCCTTAAATTTTGCATTACTTGACGGGCTTGGGCGCAAGGAACATCAGCATGGAACGGCCCTCCAGCTTAGGGGCCTTTTCCACATTGGCGACCTCGCTCATAGCATCGGCAAACCGGCGCATGATCTCCTGCCCCAGCTCGGGGTGGCCCATTTCCCTTCCGCGGAAACGGATGGAAGCCTTCACTTTATTCCCTTCGGCAATAAAGCGGGTGGCATGGTTTTTCTTCGTCTCAAAATCGTGGGTATCGATATTGAGAGAAAGCCGGACTTCCTTGATCTCAACGACCCGCTGGTTCTTTCGCTGCTCCTTCTCCCGCTTCGACTGCTCGAAACGGAACTTGCCGTAATCGATGATCTTACACACCGGGGGCTTCGCCTGGGGCGCGATCTTCACCAGGTCAAGATTCCGCTGCTCCGCCAGCTCCAACGCCTGCTTCAGGGGCATAATACCCAGCTGAGAGCCGTCAGAATCCACCACACGGAGCTCCTTGTCACGAATCTGTTCGTTGATTTGCAGCTCTTTGTTGCTAATCGGTAAGCACCTCCATCAAGATTTCCTCAAAACTGATTTTCAAAGCGCACCCGCAAAAACCGCAAAAAAGCGGGCAGATGCTTCTGCCCGCGATCAATTCGCACTAACACGACTACACTTTCCGTTTTCAAAAGCCAAAGCTCTCAAAACAAAAAATGCCTGCCGCCTGCTGCGCTATTGACCTGTGACGGACAGAAACCGCACGGGTGAGAAGCAAATTTCCGGCATATTCCGAACTAAGAAACAGCCGATTTTCACTTCCGCTTTGTTTTACCGAAAAAGAGTATACAACGCCTTCCAGAGAATGTCAAGGCTTTTTTGCGGATTTGCCAGTGATTGGAGGTGTTAAAAAGGGGAATGTTTTATGTTTTAGATGTTGAACGGTGGTGCAATAATGAGCAATGAGGAATGAGCAATTAGCAATGAAGGACAAGAACGGTAAATTATAGTTTAGCACACAGTTCCCTCCTGTCATTCTGAGGAACGAAGTGACGAAGAATCTCGACCTTAAAGCTCTTAAAAAGACCCAAAGGACGAGATTCTTCACTTCGTTCAGAATGACAGGAAGGAGGTGAGTGGATAACCGCTAAATTCCAATTTAGCGGACTAAGCCCTTGACCTTTAAGACTAAGCCCCTGACCTTTAAATTGCCAATTTCTCATTCCTAATTGCTCCTCCCAAAACAAAAAAGCCGAGCTTTCACTCGGCTTTTTCTTTTGGAGCGGACGAGCGAGGCAGAAAGTCCGGCACGCCGGACTTTCTTGAAATTCCTTCGGAATTTCTCCTAACAAAATACGAGTTCGAGCCTGTCGTCCCAAAAGAAAAAGCCGAGCTTTCACTCGGCTTTTTCTTTTGGAGCGGACGACGAGGCTCGAACTCGCTACCTCCACCTTGGCAAGGTGGCGCTCTACCAGATGAGCTACGTCCGCAAATCGGAACGTTATTTATTATAGCGAAAGTTTCCCCGGTTGTCAACTATATTTTTTTACTTTTTCATTTTTTGGAAGAAAAGGCACAAAAAAGCCGGGCCTTCCCGAAAAAGGAAGGCCCGGCTGAATGGTCCAAAATGCTGAAAATCAGATCTTCTGGACGTTCACAGCCCGCAGCTTCTCGCTGTTCTTGGGATCGGGCTCGGTCTCAAAAGTGACCTTCTGGCCCTCTTCCAGAGTCTTGAAGCCTTCGCACTGGATCGCGGAGAAATGTACAAAAACATCCTCGCCGCCTTCATCGTTAGAGATGAAGCCATAGCCCTTTTCTGCGTTGAACCATTTGACTGTACCGTTCATGTTCGGCACCTCCATAAAAAATTGTATCCGGCATAGCTGCGCCGTGCCACTGGGAGGTAGCCCTCCCTGCGCTCCGAGCCCACCGGGAAATCCCGGTTAAAAAAAGCTCACAGCTTGTGTAAATCATCAGACGTTCAATGACTTACAAAAACTGTGAGTTCATCTTCGTGCTATCAGAATACGCATTTATTATAATACGTTCTTTGAGAGTTGTCAACAACTTTTCTAAAAATTTCTTTTCGGAAAATTCTGGAAGCGGGTTTTAGCGCTTTTCTCATTAGGGGGTGTGAAATTTACAGTCAAGTCTGGTCTTTTCTCCAAAATTATGCTAAAATAGGGGTTGTTTAAAAATAGAGAAAATACCGGATTTTTGTACAAGGCGACACGGTTTCAAGGCGGAGACCCGCAAGATTTCCGACGCAGAAATCCGTCCGCATTGTGCAAAAAGACGGCGTTTACGATTTTTTAAACAACCCCTATCAGCAATGAAAATCGCTATAGGCAACGCCGCGTAAAGATCATGCGGCATCGCTTGCGCTCTCTATAAATATTCGAATGAGGTGATCTCTTTATGATACAGCCCCAGGCACTGCGTGTGATCAATGAGGTACGCAAGGTCATTCTCGGCAAGGATACGGTGATCTGCAAGGCGCTGATGGCCATTCTGGCACAGGGACACATTCTTTTAGAAGACAACCCCGGCATGGGAAAAACCACGCTGGCTCTGGCCTTCTCCAGAGCAATGGGCTTGGAATACAACCGGCTTCAGTTCACCCCGGAAATCACACCGGCGGACGTGGTGGGCTTTTCCATTTACAACCAGACAAAGGGAGATTTTGAATACCGCCCCGGCGCGGCTTTCTGCAATCTGTTTCTGGCGGACGAGATCAACCGTACCAGCGCCAAGACCCAAAGCGCCCTGCTGGAGCTGATGGAGGAACGGCAGGTCACGGTAGACGGCGTGAGCCGCAAGCTGCCCCAGCCCTATATTGTGATCGCCACCCAAAACCCCATAGGCTCCGCGGGCACCCAAATGCTGCCGGAATCTCAGCTGGACCGTTTTATGATGCGGCTTTCCATCGGCTACCCGGAGCCGGAGCAGGAGATCAAAATCTTAAAGCAGACAGAGGGAGATCGCCCGGTGGATCTCGTGCACCCTGTGATCAGCGGGAATGAGCTTTTGGAAATGCAGGAGCAGGCGGCGGCCGTTCATGTGTCGGACGAGCTGTATCAATATGTGGTGCGGCTTTGCGCCGCCACTCGGGAGCTTTCTACCCTTCGGATCGGAGCCAGCCCCAGAGCGGGCGCCGCACTGATTCGGGCAGGCAGGGCCTCCGCCTGGATGTCCGGCAGGGATTACCTGATCCCCAACGATATCCATCTGCTGTTTTTAAGCGTTTTGGAGCACCGCATGCTTCTTTCTCCCCAGGCGGGGATAAACGGCCTGACTGCCCGCTCCGTTCTCTCGGAGGTCTTGAAATCCACGCCCTCCCCCAAGCTGGTGAAATAACGCTATGCTGAAAAACAGAATTTCTTATTTGCTGATCCTCCTGGGCGTGTTCCTGTTTTTTGTCTGCTATAACGGCTACATTTCCTACTATGTGCTGCTGGTGGCGCTGGCGCTTCCCCTTCTCTCCCTTTTGCTTTCCCTGCCCGGCATTCTCGGGATCCGGCTGGAATTCCAGGCGGAAGAGCTTTCCGCCCAAAAGGGGCAAAGCGTCCCTCTGCGGCTCACCATTTCCAACGCCCTCCCCTTTGTCAGCGGACGGGCCAGGGTGACTCTGCGCACGCAAAACATTCTGACCGGGGAAATCCAGGAAGAGCATTTCGGCTTTACCGCCAGCCAAAGCCCGCTTACCATTGTTCACCAGCTCACTTCCCCCCTTTGCGGACAGGTAGTCTGCCAGCTTCGCCGGGGCCGGGTGTGTGATTATATGGGGATTTTCGCCTTTCCCATGCGCCTTTCCCGCTGCCCGCGGCAAACAGTGGTTTTTTACCCCACGGTGCATTCTCCCCTCCTATCTCTCAATCAGGTTCCGCAGCCGAACAGCGAAAGCGACACCTATTCCCAGACAAAGCCGGGGGACGATCCCTCAGAGCTTTTTGGGCTTCGAAACTACCGGGAAGGGGACAAGCTTTCCAGAGTCCATTGGAAACTCTCTCAAAAAACGGGCGGGCTTCTGATAAAGGAATTCGGATATCCCATTGCCGAGCACCTTCTTTTCCTGTTAGAGCCCGGTTCCGGACAGGAGGCCGATCTTTTACTGGACGCCTTTGCCACTCTTTCCCATTTTCTATCTCAGCAGGAGGCGCCCCACCGCGCCGCCCTTCGAGGTGGAGACGGCTTTTCGATGAAAGAGATCACCGACGAGGAGTCCCGCCGCCCCGTCCTGAATGCTCTGCTTTCCCTGGGGAAAACAGATACACTTCAGCCGGTCTCTTCCCAAAAGTTGTTTTCCGGCGTTTCCCATATTGTATACCTGAGCCATACGCCTGAGGAAGGAACGGTCAGAAGCGTTCTGCAGCAGGCTCCTTTTGCCCGATTCAGCATTCTGACAACTGCTTCCGATCCCTCCGCCATAAACGCCGACCTGCCCGGCGGAACCGAGCTAATCTCCCTGCGGCCCGGACAGATCACAGAAACACTGAACGGATTCCAGCTGTGAGAAGCTTAGATCCCGGATGCTGGAGAGTGGAAGGGTCGTATACTAATTGAGCAATGAGCAATTATTAAGATCAAGGGTATAGTTTCGATAAATTGGAATTTGGCGGCGAACCGCTTACTTTCTATTCTGTCATTCTGAACGAAGTGAAGAATCTCGTCCTTGACCTTTTACCAAGAATTAAGGGCGAGATTCTTCGTCAAGAAAGCTATAGCTTTCTGCGTTCCTCAGAATGACAAAAGAGAGGACTTGCCCTTCTCTAACGACTAACAGCTGACAGCTACCAACTAGTTCGCTAAACTATAATTTGCCGTTTATCCGTTTATTTCCTACCTGTCATTACTGAACAAAAAGCAAGGAGAACCTTGCTTTCTCGGTGAAGGATCTTGCCCTTTGCTTTTTACCCAGAGGCTTAAGGGCGAGATTCTTCACCTACGGCTCAGAATGACAAAAGGGAACTGAATAAAGGATCTCGTTCTTTGTCCATTTACTTTAGGAAATTAAGAGAAAGCTCCTCCAGGCAAGCCAGACGTACTTGGCTTTTGGTTCAATCGTGACAACGGAGGAGAACTTGTTCTTATGGTACAACCACTATGATTCAGAACAGCGCCAGCAGATATTTGCACCGCAGGCGCTCCCATTTGGGAAGATCCGCCGCAAGCTTCTTTTCCAGAAGCTCGGCCTGATCGGTGAGCTGAGAAAGCTCCTGGCGGGTGAGGGTGTGATCGCTGAACCGGGCCTTCAGCGCAAGCTGGGTCAGTTCCTCCGGGGGATCGATGCCATCGCCGGGAAGGGCGGTGTTTGCCCGATACAGCCGCAGGAGATGGGCGTAAACGCAAAGAGCTGCTTTGTTGCGGTTCCTCTGGCGGAATTGCTTTTTCCTTTGAAACAGGCGGAATAGCCGAAATACCCAGAGAAGCAGGAAGGGAAGAGCCAGGCAGAAGGCGATGAAAAGCAGCCCCCAAAGGGTCAGACGGCCTGAAGAAGCCAGGGCAATGCCCGGTGAAGAGGAAGCATTTGGCCCGGTGGAGGAAGCAGTTTCTTCCTGAGATCCTGCGGGAGTGGGAGAAGCGGAAGGTGCCGGGGAAGGGGACATTTCCGGAATGGCGCTGGACTCCGGCTGAGAAGAAACAGCGGAGGAAAGAGTTCCGTCCGGAGTGGGAGAGGGAGAAATCATTTCATCTTCTCCGGGCCCAATAGCGTTAGCATATGCAGCGGGAACCATGGGCCCCGGAGGCGTCATCTCTACCGGCAGCCAGCCCATATCGCCCCAGTATACCTCCACCCAGGCGTGGGCATTATAATCCGGTACGTTGACCCAGCGGCCATCTGTGCCGGAGGGCACACAGTAGCCTTCGGCGTAACGCGCCGGGATTCCAGCCGTGCGCAGCAACACCACAGCCGCGGTGGCAAAATGCACGCAATAGCCGCTGTGACTTTCAGTGAGAAAATATTCCACAAAATCCTGTCCCTGGGGCAGGGCAGGCGGGGTGAGGGTATAGGTGCACCGCTCCGCCAGAAGGGCCTGAAGCCGCTGGATATAGGCTTGGCGGCCAATTGCGTTGAGGGAGGGAAGCCGATTTTCCGTGAGAAACGCCTCGGCAAATTCCCGTGCGCTGTCGGGAAGCCGGGTGTAAGTTTGATATACAAATTCTGTGTAGCTTTCCAAGGGCTCCACCAGCTCTGCGCCGGTAAAAGGAGGATTGGAATTTATCAAAGGGCTTAAAGCTGAGCCGGAATATGTTTCCAAAAGCCTCTTCGCCCATTCCGGCGCTTTCCACCGATCCCAGTTCGGGTAGGGAAGTCCGCTGCGATTTTTCTCTTCAAAATCCTCAGCCAAAGCGGCTTGCAGCTCTGAAGCGCGTTCTTCGTCCAACAGCCGGTTTGTGGCTGTGCTGAAATTTTGCGTAAATCGCTCTGCGTACCCTGCCGCGTATTTCCAGCTGGGAAGCGCCACAGCGGAAAAGCGGTGTTCTTTTACGCCCCCTAGAATATGGGAGGACTGCAAAAATCCATCGTCCTGATACTTGGTGTCCTTCGGCGGGCCGTCCGGAGCGTACAGGCCATAGGGCGCGTAAACGGCCTGTGTGTTTCCCTCCAGCTTGCGAACAGAAAGCAGATAGGAAAAACGAGGGTCGCTTTCCATGGGCATGGCAAGCAGAAGGGAGGACGACAGCGTTTGGGCCGGCTGCGCTTCCCAGATCTCATTGACCAGCTCCGTGTCCTCCCGGGAAAGATGCTCCCAACTTGTGCCTGTGTATACGCTGCCCACAAAGCTTTTCAGGTAATCCTTCTGCCCAGTGGGAGAGGACAGGGAAATCTCTGCCTTCGACGCGCCGTTTTGCCATTCGTATTGAACCTGCAAAGCGGTTTTTCCGGTATAGCGTCTGCTGCCAAGGGCGGAAAAGTCTACCCGGTCGGTGTTTTGCGTACCGCTGTGGAAAGAGGAGGAGATTCCCAGGCTTTCTGTCAGTCCGGAGCGGAGATCGGTGATAAACTGCGGGCGGCTGTAGGTTTCCGGTGGGAAGAGGCGATAGAGAACAATCAAGCAGAGCGCCAGCACAGGCAGCAGTGCCAAAGAAGCGGGGCGAAAAAACATATCCCCCGAGGAATGAAAGGAATCTCCCGTTTCTATCAGTTGACGGCGCTGCCGCATAGAGGGGGCTGCCAGCAGCAGGAACGCCCAGAACACCAGCAGCAAACCGATGGCCCACTCCTCCGGCACAATGGAAAAGGAAAGGGGAAGCAGCAGAAAAAGACCGGTCAGGCAGAAGGCACCCAAGACGCTTTTGTGCCGAACAAGCAGCCAGGAAAGAAGCCAGAGGAAAAGAAAGGAAAGAAAAACGGCGAAGGTATTGCGGCTTGCCAGCTGTCCTAAAGAGGTAGAAGGAACCGTGGAAAGAGTGGGGAGAGGCGGCTCCAGCCGAAGCTTCAGGGAATAGGCCTCCGATACGGCGTTGACAGTCAGGCGAAAGCCCTGGGCGGCTTCCTCGAAATTCCGCCACAGGGCAAAGCCGCCCAGCCCGGCCGTGATAAGAGGAAACACCCACCTGTGGCGTTCCATCAGAAACTGCGCGCCGCACAGCAGGCCAAAGCTAACGGCGGCAAACACCAGCGGCAGCCAGTCCAGCTGGATCTGAAAGGCCGTATAAAAGCACCCAAAGGCACTGAGCCATGCCACGAACAGCAGCACCGCATAAAAAAAGAAAGAGGAAAGAAACGTGGGCTTGGGCAGCAAAATGCCCGGCCGGTTCAAAAAAGCCGTGCCGTTTTTCTCAGTCTGTTCGCCGCGGCGCATGAAGATCCCCCCCTTTGTAGTTGTTAGTTGTTAGAAAGGGCAATGAGAAATTAGCAATTAGCAATGAGCAATGAAGGGCAAGGGTAGAGTAATAAATTATAGTTTAGCGAACTAGTCGGTAGCTGTTAGTCGTTAGAAAAGGGCAAATCCTTTCTTTTATCATTCTGAGGAACGCAGAAAGCGATAGCTTTCTTGACGAAGAATCTCGCCCTTAATTCCAGGGCAAAGGACGAGATTCTTCACTTCGTTCAGAATGACAGATAGAAAGTAAGCGGTTCGCCGCCAAATTCCAATTTAGCAAACTTTGTCCTTAAATTGCTCATTGCCCGGAGCGCAAATTGCGCTTTGCCCTTCTCTAACAACTAACAACTCCCAACTAACAACTATTCCCCGTACAGTTTTTCATAGTTTTCCATGGCCTTTTTTACTTTTTTTACATAGCTGTCCGTTTCCGGGTAAGGAATGGTGTGCAGGCTTTCGCCGTCGCTGGAATATTTTTCCTGTTCCAGCCAGCTTGCCACATTTCCCATGCCGGCGTTGTAGGCGCACAGGGCCACGTCCAGACTGCCGTACTGGTCCAAAAGCAGCCGAAGCAGGGCACAGCCGCAGTGGATATTATCTTCCGGATCCAGCACGTCTTCTCCGCCGTTTTCCGGGGGATAGAGGGAAGAGATCCACTGAAAGGTGGCGGGGGTCAGCTGCATCAGTCCCTTTGCCCCAGCGTGGGATTCCGCGTCTGATTCAAAGCCGCTTTCCGTCCGCATCACCGCGTAGATCAGGCTCTGATTCAAAGAAAACTCCCGTGCTTCCCGCCCTACCAGCTCTTCATAGGGCCGGGGGTACAGCAATCTCCAGCCGGTTTTTACCAGAGACGGCCCGGCGAAAATTCCCAAAAGCGCCACCACCAGCAAGGCGGCGGTAAGCGCGAGGCCTCCTTTTCTCATGAGCAAGCTCCTCCGTTCTCGATCCGCAATTCCCGCAAAACGGGGACAAGGGCTTCCGCAAGGTTCGCCTCCGCCCGGTTTTCAATCACATGATCCGCCCGATCTGTATAAAAAGCTTCCTCCCGCTGGGCGGAAAGCCGCAGCAGGGCTTCCTCTTCGGAAATGCCGTCCCGCCGCCGGATCCGAAGAAGCCGCTCCTCCTTCGGAGCGGTGACAGTTAAAATTCGGGCACAAGCCGCGTCCAGCCCGGCCTCAAACAGCGTGGGAGCGTCCAGAGCGACGATCTGCTTTCCCTGGACAAAGGCCTGCTCAATGGCCTTTCGCACGGCGGCCAGGATCCTGGGGAAGGTGATCTCTTCCAGGCTCCGCTTCCCTTCCGGGGTGGCAAAGGCGCGCCCGGCAAGTTTTCCGCGATCAAGCTCGCCCTGGGGAGCAACGTCCTCCCCAAAAGCCGCTTGAAGGGCGCCGACGCACTCCCTGTCATACACCTCCGGGCTGCGGGTAAGGGCGTCGCAATCGATCACGGCCCAGCCGGCCTGCCGCAAAAGCTCTCCTACCGTAGATTTTCCCGCGCCGCTGGGGCCGGTAAGTCCTACCACATAGTGGGATTCCGGATTGATCACGGAAAACCCCGCCGCGCGGATCAACCGGTTATACACCGCCAGGCCGATCCCACGTTTAGAGGGCATGTGCGCATAGACATGCTTCACGCCCAGCTCATCCAGCTGAGAAAGCCGGGAAAACAGAAGCCTGGCCTGCTCCTTGCCGTCATATCTGCTGCCGAAACAAAGGGAAGGCCCCCGTAAAAAGGGAAGATCCTCTTCCAGGCAAAGAGCATGGCAGTCCGTCTGCTGGTTTACATAACTTGAGTATTCTTCCGGGGAGGCATCTACCAGCGTGACCTCCGCCCTGGGCGCATAGTGCTTGTATTTCATGCCGGGAGAGGCGGCCACAGCCCCTTCCCGCAGCTGATGGAGCACTGCGGGGTCTACCTCTACCTTACCTAAAACGCTCTCCAGCTGTGCGAGGGTAACACCACCCGGACGCAGCAATTTCGGGCGTTCCCCCGCAAGGGTGATCACGGTGGATTCCACCCCTACCTGGCAATCTCCGCCGTCCACCAGCGCCGCCACCCGGCCCTCCATCTCTTCCCGCAAATGAGGAAAGGTGGTGGGGCTGGGCCTACCGGAGCGATTGGCGGAGGGCGCCGCCAGCGGGACGCCAGCCGCCCGGATCACCGCCTGGGCAACCGGGTGAGCGGGAAACCGCACCCCAACGGTGGAAAGCCCGCCGCTGGTTTCCATGGGGATCAGGTCGGATTTTTCCAAAATGATCGTCAGCGGCCCGGGCCAAAAGCGCTCTGCCAGCCGTAAAGCTGCTTCCGGGATTTTCCGGACTAGAGGCGCCCATTGAGAAAGCTCCACAATATGCACGATCAGTGGATTATCCACCGGCCTTCCCTTGGCGGCAAAAATTTTTTTCACCGCTTTCTGGTCCAAGGCATCGGCAGCCAGTCCGTAAACCGTTTCGGTAGGGATCCCCACCACCTCGCCGCCCCGAAGAAGCTCTCCGGCACGTGCTATCTCATTTTTATGTTCTCCATTGAAAAGTAATGTATCCATAGGCACGCTCCGGGATTCTGGATGCTGGACGGCAGATATAATGAGCAATGAGGAATGAGCAATTAGCAATGATAGGGGAAACCTGGTAAATAATTGCTAAATTATAGTTTAGTGCCCTTAGGCTCCACTTGCGCGAGTAAGGGGAGCTGTCAGCCGAAGGCTGACTGCGGGGATTGAAGCTGGCGATTCTATCCTGCTTTCTGCGTGTGACTATCCTTTCCACCGCCTATCGGCGGTCCCCCTTCCCTTGCAAGCAAGGGAAGGCTTTCGCTTATCGCACTAAATTCCAATTTATCGAGCGTTGGGTACAACGCTTGTGCCCTTCCTCATTGCTCATTCCTAATTTCCTCATCGTCTAACCGTTCCCCTCAGCCTCCAGCTGTGCGGCTCGGTCGGCGGCGATCAGGGGATCGATCAGCTGATCCAGTTCTCCCGCCATGATCTCTTCCAGCTTGTAAAGGGTCAGGCCAATGCGGTGATCAGTCACTCTGGACTGAGGGAAATTATAGGTGCGGATCCGTTCGGAGCGGTCTCCGCTTCCCACCTGGCTTCTGCGCTCCTCCGCCACCTGGGCGCTGGCCTTCTCCCGCTCCTGGGAAAGCAGCCGGGAACGCAGCACCTTCATGGCTTTGTCCTTATTTTTATACTGGCTTCTCTCGTCCTGGCACTCCACCACCATGCCGGTGGGAAGGTGGGTAACGCGAATAGCGGAGGAGGTTTTATTGATATGCTGGCCGCCTGCGCCGCTGGAGCGGAAGGTATCGATCTGTAAGTCCTTGGGGTCGATCTCCACCTCTACTTCCTCCGCTTCCGGCAGCACCGCCACAGTGGCCGCGGAAGTGTGAATGCGGCCCTGGGTCTCCGTTTCCGGCACTCGCTGCACCCGATGGGCTCCGCTTTCAAACTTCAGCCGGGAATAAGCCCCCGCACCGTCAATGAGAAAGCTGACCTCCTTAAAACCGCCCAGCTCTGTTTCGCTTAAGCCCACGATCTCCGTTTTCCAGCCCCGGTTTTCCGCGTAAGCGGTATACATGCGATAGAGATCATAGGCAAAAAGCGCGGCTTCCTCGCCTCCGGTGCCGCCCCGGATCTCCACGATCACATTTTTTTCATCGTTGGGGTCCTTCGGCAAAAGCAGCAGCTTCAGGCGCTCTTCCCATTCCGAAAGCTGTTCCTCGCTTTCCTTCAGCTCCGCCTGGGCCAGCTCTCGCAGCTCCCGGTCTGAGGATTCCTCTAAAAGCTCTTTTGCGCCGGTAAGAGCCTGAACGCAGCGCCGGTATTCCCGATACGCTTCCACAATGGGCTCCAGTTCCTTATATTCCTTCATCAGCTCGGCATAGAGCTCACGGTTTGCCGCCGTTTGCGGATCATACAGCTTCAGGTTCAGCTCTTCCAGCCGATTTTCAAACACCTGTAAATTTTCAAACATGGTAATTCAGCCTCTTTCTGTGTAAAGTTCATCTACTTGTCACACATGAGACTCTATGGCTCTTCCAGCTCTTCCCGAATGATTTTTTTGATATTCTTTTCGCATTTCAGCCGGGGGAGCATGACCTCCCGCCCACACTTACAGCATTTGATCTTAAAATCCATGCCGGAGCGCAGCACGGAAAACTCCAGGCTGCCGCAGGGGTGCGGCTTTTTCATGCGAAGAATATCGCCTACCCGAACGTCCATAAAGCTCCTCCTTCATAAAATCGGGTAAGGGAAGCGCGCCGCCTCCCTTACCTGATAAATACACCTTGTATCCCAGGACAGTTCCCGCATCAGCTTGCGGAAGATCTCTTCCGGGCTATTTATTCCTGGGGCGTTGCCACAAGCGGCGCCTCAGAAGATACGTCCTCCGGCAGAGCATTGGCCTGCATAGAGGCTCTGTCCGTGATCTGAACCAGCACCGTATATTTGCCCAAGACCCAACAGGTGTCAGAGCCGCTTCCGGTAATGGAAATGGTGGCGGGCACCTCAACACTGCCTGTGTGAGAAGCAAAATTTGTCAGATTCAGCTGCACAGAGAGAGAATCTCCTGTCAGCTTGGAAACCTGGGCTTCAGAGCCCACCAAGGCCACCTCCAAAGACTGGGTGTTGATTGTCACTTCTTTCCCCACCGGCTTGTTGGAGATCTGGAAATTATCCGAGTACACCGTGACAGCCGCGTCCCGGAAGCCGTTCAAATTCACCGTTACCGTTGCCTGGCTCACCGCGTTTTCTCCCACCGCGCTGATATTTCTGATACCGGTGGGCAGGGGGATATCCATGGTAAACGTGTTTTTCTGCTGAAGATCCAGCTCTGCGAAATCAATGGGCGTATTCAGTTGGATCTCCTTGATGCCCGCAAGCACTTCCGCCGAACCGGCAATGTCGATCGTAGCGGGGCTTACTGTGATCCGGCTGTCGGAAAAGCCCTTAGGCTGATGCACGGTAGAGGCCACAAGCGTTACCGTCTTTTTCGCTAAGATCGGAATGACCACATCGACCGTATCCACATCCATTTCCAAATACATGGCGGACACATCGCTGATCTCCTGGTTATTCTGATCGTACAGCCGCACAGGGCAGGTAAAGGAAGCGTCTGCCTTTAAGGGGCTGTCCAGCGTATAGCTTACCGCCGCCCGGCTGATCTTGTTCACGGAGGATTCCGGCCCGGCAATGGTCACCGATTCCGCTGAAAACACAGGAGCGCCGGGATAGAAGCTGGCGTCCGCGCTATATTTGATCTCCTCGTGCTCTATGGGAAAGGTGACCTCCTTATAGCGGTCATACTCCACGGTGATCTCCTCGGGGTTGACGGAAACAATATTGTAGTCAGAAATCGACGTTTTCTTTTCTGTGCGGACCCGGGCAGTGGCTTTCTGCAGCGTGTTCCCGGTCAGCTTTGTAGAGGTGAGGTTCAAATTCACGGATACCTCAAAATCCGCGGCGGACAGCTTATTGGTGATCAGGCTGCTGCCAGAAATTTCCAGATCCGCCGTATTATAGGACATATTGAATACCCGAAAGCCGTCCTCCTCTGCGGCGGAAGACAGCTTTACGGAAATCGGCACATCCGTGATCACACGATTGCTGTCTCCGTTTCCGGCGGCCAATACAAACCAGGAAATCAACGCCACACAAAAGGAGAAAATCAAAACAAAGGTGTTGTGATAAAAGATCCCATTCAAGCTCAGTTTTTTCTTTTTCTTTTCAGGCTCTTCCTGAGAGGCCTTTTTTTCTTCGTCCACGCTTTAGCCCCCTTTCTTGGAGGAACCGGAGCCAAACCCCAGCTTCCCCAAAATCCGCCTGCCGCCGGAGGAGGGTTTCCCGGAAACGCCCAGTAAGGTGCGCTCCAGCATTTCTCCCAGACTGACCCGGTTATAATTTCTGGTCAATCTTCCGTTCATGGCAATAGAGATCTGCCCGGTCTCTTCCGAAACCACCACCACCACCGCGTCGGAATTCTCGCTCATACCCAGGGCGGCCCTGTGGCGGGTGCCCAGATCAGCGCTGACACTGTCGCTGGCGGTAAGAGGCAAAATACAGCCCGCGGCATGCACCTTGCCATTTCGGAGGATCATGGCCCCATCGTGCAGAGGCGCTTTGTTAAAAAATATGTTGGCGATCAGCTGGGCAGAGGGATCGGCCTCTACAATGGTGCCTGTAGCGGCGATCTCCCCCAGCTTCGTATGGCGTTCAAACACAATGAGCGCACCCATGCGCATCTGTTGGAGCAATGCGGTGGCCTCCACCACGCCGTCGATCGCCCGGTGGATCTCCGCCTTGCCGTGCTCCTTTTCCTTCATGCCCACCGCGCTTGCCAGAGACTGCCCCACCTTGCTGCGGCCCACCTGCTCCAATGCCTGACGAATCTCCGGCTGAAACAGAATGACCGCCACAATAAAGGCAGACTGGAAAAATGAATGCAGGATCGCGTTCAGCATCATCAAATTCAGCACATTGCTGGAAGACACCCAAAACAGGACTACCAGCAGAAGGATCCCTTTTACCAGCTGCCCCGCCCTGGTTTCCCGTACCAGCTTGATCACGCCATACAACAGGACTGTGACAATCAGAACATCGACCGCGTCCTTCAGCGTGAACTGCCGGGCCACATTCAGGATCGTCTGGCCTGTTCGAGACAGGGAGTTCATCAATGCGTCCATCGCGATCCTTCCTTTCTTTTCAAATTCCATAACGGCGTCCGCCATTCAGGGAAGGGGGCACCCGCTTTTTAGGCAACACCGCACAAAGATTGTGCGCAAGTTGTGCAGTCAGATTTTTCGTCAGAGTGCATAGATTGAGCGCAGTCAATCTCGTGATTGACAAGCGAACGCTGTGCGCTATGGCGGAAAATCTGCAAGCAAATTGTGTGCAAAGGCCTCAAGCCGGTCTTTGTGCGGTGTTGTTTTTATTTATTCTAACACAAAAAAAGCGCAAATAAAAGGGGTTTTGCGATTTCTCTGAAAGTTTTCCCGTTTCTTGGAACCTGTATTCATAACCGAAAATGCCGGATGAACGAGAATTTTTCGTGTTGCTTTAGGGCTTGTTTGAAAAAACGCAAACGCCGTCTTTTGCCCAAAGAGGACGGATTTCTGCGTTGGAAATCCCAGACGGGCATCAGCCCGTCTTGTGGTCCTCCGCCTTGAAACCGTCTCGCCTTGTACAAAAATCCGGCATTTTCTCTATTTCAAACAACCCCTGGGCAAATTTGGGCAGGCATACTGTCCGTATGGCAAGCAAATTTAACGACGAGCAGCGCGAAAAAGTCCGCTCAGACGGCGTTTGCAGGTTGTGAATACAGGTTCTTATTTTTGGCAGATCTGCCTTACTCTGGAAGCCAGCATCTCCATTTCCTCCCTGCGGGTGAATATGGAGGGAGACACCCGAACCGTGCCTGTTTCCGTTCCCATTTTGTCATGGGCAAGGGGCGCGCAGTGCAGCCCGCAGCGCACGGCGATCCCGGCCCCTGCCAGCGCCTCGCCTACAGCCTCGCTGGGCATTCCCTCTACGGTAAAGGAAAGCACAGGCAGATACCAGGGCAGGCTTGGCGCCTCTGTATACAGCTTTACCCTGGAAATCCTGGAAAGTCTGCCGTAAAGCAGGCGGATCTTCTGCATTTCCTCCTGCCAGATCCGTTTTGGCCCCTTCTTTTTCACAAATTCCATACCGGCCCGCAGGCCCAGGATCCCCGGTACGTTCAAAGTGCCGCTTTCATACCGCTCCGGCGGATCGTCCGGCTGGAGCATACTGCGGGACTGAGTACCGGTCCCTCCCTCGATCAGCGTGGCAAGCTGATCCTGAGGATCCCGGAAGATCAGCATACCGGTACCCATGGGGCCGTACAGCCCCTTATGGCCCGCGCAGCACAAATAGTCGATGCCGCTGTCCGTCAGGTTAATGGGAACCAGGCCCGCGCTTTGAGCGCAGTCTACACAGATCTTTGCGCCATACTGATGACACAGGGCGGCGATGCGCTCCACCGGAACCCGAATGCCAAATACATTGGAGGCCTGAGTACACACCACCAGTTTCGTATTGGGCCCCATGGCCTGCCGGAAGGCTTCCATGGTGGCATCGCTGTCGGCGGGAGTCACTTTAGCCACGGTATAGGTCACGCCCCGCTTTGTCAATTCGGAAAGCGGGCGCATGACGGCATTGTGCTCCAGATCGGAAACCACCACATGGTCGCCGCTTTTGAGAAACCCCTTCAGCACCTGATTGAGCGCCTGGGTGCAGCTGGGTTGAAATACCACGCATTCCGGGCCCGCCGCTCCGAAGAGCTGAGCCGCGCACTGGCGGCATTCGTAAATGGCCCGCGTTGTCCGCATGCTCATTTCATAACCGCTTCGCCCGGGGTTAGCCCCCAGCTCGCGAAAGGATCTCAGCATGGCCTCCCGCACGCCAACTGGTTTTGGATAGGTGGTAGCGCTGTTATCCAGGTAGATCATTCCGCATCATCCTGTTCCAGCCTGCCCAGTATTCTGATATTGTTTTCCCGCAGGATCCGCTCCGCGGCGTCCGCCCCCTGGGGGACGTATACACCGTAGCCGCAGCCTGTTTCCGCTGTTCGGGGGATCCGCTCTACATACCCCCGTATTCCGTGCCGGGTCAAAAGCTCCCTGGCCTTCATGGCATAGGTCACAGAACTCACCATGATCAAGGGCTTGCCCATAAAAATCACCTCGTTATCTTATCTGCGAAAAATTTCACAAGGCCTTCCCCAAAAGGGGTATGGCTTATCCCATTTTATGCGCAAGACAAGGTTAGGTGATTCTAGACGCTAGATGCTAGATACTGGATAAGGGATTAAGGGCTTTAAGGCCGAGTGTTCAACAGGGCTGTGGCGGAGGCGGCCATGCCTTCTCCGGCTCCGGTAAAGCCCAGGCCTTCCTCCGTGGTGGCCTTTACACTGATTTGATCTACCTCCACACCGCAGGCCCTGGCCAGGTTTTCCCGCATTTTTTCAATATAAGGGGCTATTTTCGGGCGCTGGGCGATCAGGGTGCAGTCCAGATTTCCGATGGCATATCCTTTTTCAGAGAGGAGCTTACACACCTCGCTTAAAAGCTTCAGGCTGTCCGCGCCCTCATAGCGCGGGTCGGTATCGGGGAACAGCTTGCCGATATCTCCCAAAGCCGCCGCGCCCAGCAGGGCGTCCGCCGCCGCATGGGTCAGCACATCGGCGTCCGAATGGCCCAAAAGACCTTTTTCAAAGGGAATTTCCACCCCGCCCAAAATCAGTTTTCTGCCCTCTGTCAGACGATGCACATCATAACCGTATCCGATCCGCATGGTATTCCTCCCCATTCCGTTTTCTCCCGCAAGCGCCCGGAGAACCGGCAGATCCTCCGGGGTGGTGAGCTTGATATTCCGGTAGTCTCCCTCGGTCAGCTTCACCCTTCCTCCGGCGGCCTCAATGAGCTGGCAATCGTCCGTATAGCTTTTCCCCTGCTCCTCAGCCCGGCTCAGGGCATACAGATACAGCTCCTTCTGAAAGGCCTGAGGGGTCTGTATGACAAAAAGCTTTTCCCGTGGCGGCGTTTCCTCTACAAAAACTTCCCCCAACTTACAGGTGTCCTTGGAACGCACCGCCGCCGTGGCGGCCCCGTGCTCCAACGCGTCCGCACAGACCCGGTGGGCCAGTTCCGGCGTTGCCAGGGGCCGGGCGCCATCGTGAATCAACAGGTACTCCCATTGGGGCCCCAAAGCTTCCACACCCCGGCGAACCGATTCCTGCCGGTCTTTTCCTCCCTCCACAAAGGTGACCGGCAAAGGGAGCCCTTCTGCCGCCTGCTCCATAGCCGGAAGATCCTCAGGCCTGCACACCACCACCAGCTGCCCGATGTCCTCACAGGCGGAAAGAGCGCGAAGCGACCAGCGCAGCACAGGCATTCCGCCCAGTTCCAGCAGCACCTTGGAGCGCTCTCCCCCCATGCGACTGGAGCTTCCCGCCGCCACGATCACCGCGCCGAATTGCTTTTCCATGCTTCACGCTCTCCTTTTACAAAAATATTTGCGATTATTTTAGCACGATTCTCCCCTTTTTTCCATAGCCGCTTTTAAGAGCCTATCCCAAAATAATCGATAGCTTCACTTGACAAGGGTAAACACACCTCATGGGGACTCAAAGGGCGCGCTGGCGGCGTTTGAGTCCTTGCCAAGTACAGCCCGCCTGCAAAAACCGCCTTGTCTGGCTGAAAATCTGACGGCGCTATCTGCGCATGTCTTATTTCGAGACAGGCTCTAAGAAATCACAGGACAGCACAAAAAAGGCCTGCTGCGAAATATCACATTTCACAACAGGCCCTATCCTTCTCAGCTTGCCGGGAAAACACAAAGAAATTCCGGCTGTATGAGCTTCAACCTTCAAAAGCAGGCAATGCGCATTATTTCAGCTTGAGAAAACATGGAAGCTATCTCCTCCCCGGCGGAACACTGCCTTTAAAGACAGCCATCAACCGACTGAGCCCTATCATACGGCTTTCCCCGTTTTTCCCGCGGCCTAAAACCAGCCACAAAAGAAAACCCGCACCCCCTATGAGCAGAATAAATTTGATTCCACCCAAAATCCAAGGCCACGCCGCTGTGAAAAAATCGCCCACAGGAAAGCCCCCTTTTTGAAATGATCTTTGCCGCCGAAGTTCCTGACGAACAGATAAATAAATCGAAACAATTTTAATATTTTTTGAAATAAATATTTTATTAAGAATACAATAAGTTTTCATGCAAGTCAAGTACAAAACAAAAGTTTTTGCATACAGAATAACTTAAAGATCCTCCGGACAGGCTATCAAAAAAGGAGGTTTTTTATGGAATTCCTGCAAATACTGGGCACCACCCTGCTTTCCCTGGTGATCCTGTTTATTTTGACGAAGCTCATGGGCAACAAGCAGATCTCACAACTGACCATGTTCGATTACATTACCGGCATCACCATCGGCTCAATCGCGGCGGAGCTTGCCACAGAGCTGGAAAACCCCGTTCGGCCTACAGAAGCCATGATCATTTACGGCTTGACGGCGGTGCTGATCTCCTTTTGCTCCTCCAAATCCAACCGCCTGCGGGGCTTTTTAGGCGGAAAACCCATTATCCTGCTGCAAAACGGTGTTCTGGACAGGAAAAAGCTGAAAAAAGCAAAGCTGGATATCAACGAATTTCTGACCATGGCCCGGCTGGCGGGCTTCTTTGACCTGAGTCAGGTACAGACCGCGGTATTTGAGCAGAACGGCAACGTCAGCTTTCTGCCGAAGGCGCAGTACCGCCCGGCCAACCCCAACGACATGAAGCTGCCTGTACAGGCGGAGGAGCTGCTGCTGAATGTGATCGTGGACGGCAACGTGATGGAACGGGAGCTCATCATGGCAGGCAAGGACCCCCAATGGCTGCGGGAACAGCTGAAGCGGCAGAATTTTGACAGCCCGAAGGAAGTATTTCTCGCCACAGTGGATCAAAACGACACGCTTACCTGCTTCCCGAACAAATAAATTTTGCAAAACGTGATCGGCTGCCAGACAGGTGTCAGCTGCGGGCGGCAGTTGTTGAGAAGGGCGGAAGCGCAATGAAAAATGAGCAATGAAGGGCAAGGACACAGGCGCTTCAGGTTATCCACTCACCTCCCTCCTGTCATTCTGAACGAAGTGAAGAATCTCGTCTTTCGGCTCTTTACTCAGGAATGAAAGGCGAGATTCTTCGTCACTTTGTTCCTCAGAATGACAGTTGGAAACTGTGTGTTAAACTACAATTTACCGGACGCTGCTTGCAACGCTTGGGCCCTTGCCCTTCATTGCTCACTGCTAATTGCTCATTGTATCTAAGCCCTTTCTAACAACTGACCACTCACAGCTAACTACTGAAAAATGGTCTGCTGCAAAACGGTTCGTTTTGCAGCAGACCATTTTTTATTAGGACGCAGGGAAAAGGCTCTCCTGGCGGCTGTCCCACTCTTCGCCGCCTTCTTCCTTAGGCTGGCTGGGTTCCGGCAGCTTGTAAGCCTCTCTGTAGGCATCGAAGGCCTGGGTGAATTCCTGCCCGCCTCCGGTTTTGACTTCATTCAGATAGCCGTGGGTATCCATGACGGAATCCTTGATCTGGATCACTGTTACGGCAATATTGGAGCAGTGGTCGGAAACACGTTCGTAATTTGTCAGCAGGTCGGTAAGGACAAAGCCCAGCTCAATGGTACAGCGGCCTTCCTGCAGCCGCCGGATATGCCTGCTTTTCAGCTCCAGCTTCAGATCGTCTATTACCTGCTCCAGGGGCTCCACCTTGCCTGCTAAAGCGTTATCCTCCTTTTCAAAGGCCTCTACCGTAAGGCTGAGGATATCCACGATTGCCCTGGTGATCACTACCAGCTCCTGCTGAGCCGTTTCGGAGAACCGCAGCTTTTTATCATCGATCTCCTGAGCCACCCGGAGAATATTCACGGCATGGTCGCCGATGCGTTCAAAATCACCGATGGCGTGCAGAAGCTCCGCCACCTCGTTGCTGTCTGAGCGGGAAAGGTTTTTGCTGCTGAGCTTTACCAGGTAGGTGCCCAGCTTGTCCTCGTACAGGTCGATCTCATTTTCCATTTCCGTAACGGATTCCGCGATCTTCGCGTCAAAGGCGTCTACCAGGCCAATGGCCGCCAGCATGGAATCTCTGGCGGTTTTTGCCATACGCACCGCCAGGTTCCGGCACTCCACAATGGCAAAGGCCGGGGAAAGCAGCAGGCGCTCGTCCAAAAGCTCTTCTTTCGTGCTCTTTTCCCGAATGGTGAGCTTTGCCAGCTTTTCCAGCTGCTTGGAGAAGGGCAGCAGGATAAAGGTATTGATCACATTGAACAGCGTATGTACCACGGCGATCCCCAGCGTGCCGATGGGAGAATCTACAAATTCAAAACGGAACACTGCGTTCAGCAGATAAAACACGGAAAGGCAGATCGCCGTGCCAAGCACCTTGAAGTAAATGCTGACCGCCACCACGCGCTTGGCGTTTTTGTTGGCCCCAATGCTGGAAAGCAGCCCGGTCACACAGGTGCCGATATTCAGGCCCGTAATGATGGGGATCGCCATGCCGTAGGTGATGCTCCCCGTCATGGAAAGGGACTGCAAAATACCCACGGAAGCGGCGGAGCTTTGGATCACACCGGTGACAATGGTACCAAGCAGAATTCCCATCAGAGGGTTCTTGAACATAATGAGGATATCCTGGAAAAAGGGCATATCCGCCAGCGGACTGACCGACGCGCTCATAAAGGTCATGCCCGTCATCAAAACGGAAAAGCCCAGCAGGATCGTACCGATATCCCGCTTCTTCCCTTCCTTGTGAGCCATCACCAGGAAAATACCGAGTAAGGCAACCAGAGGAGAAAAGGATTCCGGCTTCAGCATGCGCAGCAGGAAGCTTTCGCTTTGAATGCCGGTGGCGCTTAAGATCCATGCCGTCAGTGTGGTGCCGATGCTGGAGCCCATGATCACGCCCACCGTTTGGCTAAGCTCCATGATGCCGGAGTTCACTAAGCCCACCAGCATGACCGTCATGGCGGAGGAGGACTGAATGGCAATGGTGATCACCGCCCCCAGAGCAAGGCTTTTGAACTTATTGGAGGTCATGGATTTCAGCACATGCTCCAGCTTGCCGCCCACCATTTTTTCCAGGCCCGTGGACATGACGTTCATACCATACAAAAAGAACGCCAGCCCGCCTAACAGCGTAAAAAGGGAAAAGATATCCATACCGATTTGTCTCCTGAGTTTGAGCAGCCGCCGAAGCAAGCCGCCCTTTTCAAAATTCTTTCCGTTTCTTCTCTGTTATTCTTTCCGTTTCTTCTCTGTTTTTAGACAAAATTATATTACCATAGAACCCATACAAAGTTCAATGGATATTTTCAAAAAAAGGAAGGAATTTTCAAGAAGAAAAAAGGACGTTTTTTAAAGCACGAAAAACAGGACAGTAAAAAAAGAACTGCCATAAAGTGATAGCGGCCGCGGCAGTTCTCAAGCTCCGCATATGCATGCTTTCCGAAGCAGGATCACCTCAATCTTTTTTTGGGGCCTGCCTTAACAGTGGAAAACTGCCGAACTCTGCTCAGACTTTGGCGGCATAAATTTCCCGATTTGCTCCCGATAGATATCCTGCGCCATTTGGAAGGTGCCGATCAAATACCCGGGTTGATGAGGATATTCCCGCAGCCCGCGATAGTAAAACAGCTTATCACGATCAAGGATTACAAAAGGTATCAGGTCATTTTTCAAGCATTCCCGAAACAGGATCATTCTTCCCACCCTGCCGTTGCCGTCCTGAAAGGGATGGATCGCTTCAAATTGATAGTGGAACTCCGCCAGCTCCTCCAGCGTATGCGCCGCTTTTCGGTGATACCGACCCAGCAGCGCCTTCATACGTATGGGCGTCTGCTTCGGTGTGGCGGTTTTGATTTCCCCCACGGCGTTGGCCACAGTCTTATAGTCTCCCACTTGAAACCAGGGCAAGGCGGAATCTGTGGTGCCGGTTTTTAACACGCGATGATATCCCTTGATTAATTCTTCTGTCAGCGGTTCTTCCGCATGATCCAGCATTCTGTCAAACAAGCGAAAATGGTTGAGAGTTTCCACCACGTCATCAGCACGAATAGGCTGTTCCCCTTCCGGGAAAAAAGAACTCGTCTCATAAATGTAACGGGTTTGCTCTTCTGTGAGGCGGGTTCCCTCCATATGATTACTGTTATAGGCAAATTGAATCTGCGTCAGGTGATACAGTCCGCCCTTGTATTTCGCTTCCCGTTCCGCACGCAGCAATTCCAACAGCGTCACAGAAGCACTCCCTTTCTGCTGAAAGCTTTTTCGCAATTTATCTTCTTTATATATTATAGGCTGGCACTGTCAAAAAGTCAAAGTAAGCCACAGCTTTTCCAATTCTTATATTTCTCTTACACCGAAGGCCCATCTATTGCTTTCCGGGGGCGGTTCCTGTATGATGAATGCGTAAACCACCTGTGGACGGGGAATTCGAACCTGCGGGAACCGTCCCGCAAAGCCCCGCGGGGGAAAAAGGAGAACCATGAAAATGGAACAGACAGAAAAGAAGAACACTCAAAAAAGGCCCGCAAAGAAGGGCGGCTGGAAGGGCCATCTATGGGCCGTACTGCTGACGCTTCTTGCCTTTGCCGTATATGACTATGTAGAGCTGCCCGCCTATAATATTCAGTCCGGGGAAACCTGGTTTACGGTGTGCGGGGTGCTTGCCCTGTTCGGCGTGCTGGAGCTGATTTTCCATTCCGGCCTGCGGCTGGAGGCAACAAACGAGCCCAGTAAAATGATTTTCGGCTCTTCCCAGGGCGGCTTCACCCTGAAACACACAGGCCCCAAAAGGACTTTGGGAAAATACTGTGTATTTGCGGCCGTGGCCATCGCCGCCGTGGGACTGCTTTGCTCCTTTGCCTCCTCTACCGTGTTTCATGCCAAGAGCTATGCGGCCATTGCGGGACCCATTGAAAGCCGGGATTTCATTGCCGATACCCCCGCCTCTGAAACCATTTCGGATATCGCCCTGATGGATTCAGGCAGCGCCCAGATCATCGGCGCCAGGGCCCTGGGTTCCCTAAACGAGCTGGTCAGCCAGTTCGAGATCAATTCCCAGTACACCCAAATCAACCTGAACGGCAGGCCCATGAAGGTCTCTCCCCTGGAGTACGCCGATTTCTTCCGCTGGTGGAATAACCGCTCTTCGGGAATTCCCGGCTACATCGCTGTAGATCCCGTAAAAAACACCAGCGAGTATGTGAAGCTGAAGGAGCCCATGCGGTATGCGGAATCCGCCTATTTTGACAAGGACCTCCGCCGTCATCTGCGTTTTTCTTACCGCACCGCCATTTTCGGAAATTCCTATTTTGAGATCGGCGAGGACGGCGCCCCCTACTACGTGACAGCCGTACTGAAAAAAGATGTTTTTCTCTTCGGCGGCACCGACGTCAAGGGCGCTGTGATCCTGAACGCCTGCACCGGCGAGACCCAGTATTACGATGTGGCCGATATCCCCTCCTGGGTGGATATCGTGTACGACGGCGATATGCTTGCCCAGCGGTACGACTGGTACGGCGAGCTTTCCGGCGGCTATTTCAACTCTCTCTTCGCCAAAAAGGACTGCAAGCACGTGACCGACGATTACGGCTACAAAATGTTTGACGACGATGTGTGGGTGTTCACCGGCGTGACAAGCGTTGCCTCCGACCAGTCCAACATCGGCTTTGTCCTGATGAATTCCCGCACGGCGGAGATCCGCTACTACCCCATTCCCGGCGCGGAGGAATACTCCGTGATGCGCTCCGCCGAGGGCGAGGTGCAGAACTTGGGCTATACCGCCTCCTTCCCCTCGGTGATCAATGTGGAGGGTCAGCCCACCTATATCATGGTGCTGAAGGACAAGGGCAGTCTGGTAAAGCAGTACGCCCTGATCCATGTGGAGCGCTATAACATTGTGGTGACCGCCACCACCCAGCGGGAGGTCATGGCAAAATACAAAAACGCCCTGCTGGAAAACGGTATGATCTCCGGCGTGTCCACCCCGGCGGAAAACCCGGACGCTGTTACCGTAACGGTAAAGGATATCAAATACCTGGTGCAGGACGGCAATTCTTTCGCCTACCTGATCACAAGCAGGGACGAGATTTATAAGATAGACTGCGCCGCCTTTGAAACCGTAGTGTTGACAGAGCCCGGCGACCGGGTACGGCTCTCGGCTGTGGAAGAAGAAACCGGGGTAAACACGGTGTTGACCTTTGAGCTATTGTAAAACCAAGCTGCTTTAGAAAAGCCGTTTATCTTACAGTTTCATAGAAAGTTCTTGTTTTACCAAGGCTGCAAGCGTTTCAAAAAAGCAAACAGGTATTTTGAGTTGTAATACAGCTTAAAATGCCTGTTTGTTTTTCTTTAACATATCCCTTAATGCGAAGCTTTTTATTGACTATATTCAATATTTAATTTATAATGTAATATAATTAAGTACTTGGCTTTACGCTTAACAAGCTGAAAAGGCCACCTATTCATGAAGGAAGGAAGGGAGGAAGGGAGAAAATGAAAAAGTCTAAACGGTTCGTTTCTTTTCTGCTGGCCGCGCTACTGCTTTTGATTTCACCGCCTTCTGTTTTTGCTGCAGGAGATCATATCGCGCCGGAAACACCTCCGGAAAAAGAAGCGTTAATTGCTCAGGCGGAGGAGCTTTTACAGTGTGAAAACGGGGAATTTCCGGAGGAGCTCTGTCTGGAAGAATTCTGCGGCGCATTGGCGGAAATTGATCCCGAGCTTGTGGAAAGAGTCTATCAGCACATCGAGGCTGTCGCTTATCCTGCCGAGATAGAGGAGGCGCCGCCCGCAAATTACGCGCTTACCTCAGAGGAACCTCATCGCCACGGGGCATATGTCCGTGACGGTGATGGAGGATATTATATTTATAACGATTCTCCACCGCAGGAGGAAACTCTTCCGGAGGAGCCCTCGAAGGAAGATACTGAAGGAATAGAACCTTACAGTAGCACCGATTACAACACGGTTGCTAACCCGGACAACAACCGATTGACAAGCACAATTTGCAAAGTAGTCGCTAAGCGTGGTAGTTACTATGCTTATAGCTCTGGTTTTTTTGTAAGCAATTTTGTAGTTGCAACGGCAGCTCATTCTATTTACGCAAATTCTTGGGATGGTATCGGACTAGGCCCCCACGGCTGGGCAGATGAAGTTTACATCTATCAAGCATACGTTCCCGGGAACGCTCCCTACAGCCGTGTTTATGCAGATAATAAGCAAATGAGAGTCGGTGCCTCCTGGGGGAAAAATGACCAGTACCGCGATGATGACGATTGGGGTGTATTCGTTGTCAAGAAAACTATGCAGGGCGGCTATTCTTACCTTCCCAAAAGGCAGATTAGTGCGAAAACCTATACTGGAAAAACAATTACAATTTATGGTTATCCACGACTAGAGAATGATCCAACAGATTATCCTATGTTTGCCATAAAAGGAAAAACAATTGCTCCACCCAGCGGATCAACCAAATATCGTACCCTATATTCTACAGGTACTGCGGGCGATGATGCTTCCAACTTTTCAGGAGTAAGTGGTGGCCCTGTAGTAGATACTAGTGGATATGTAATAGGCATTAATGTTGCCAAAGATTCGGTAGGAAGCCCTAAATTATCAAGAGCAATCGCCTTTGATAGCGACTTATACAAGGCGTTAAAAGCGTATGAATAGTCGAGACAACCTCATGAATCTGGCAAAAAAGGCTCTTCTCCTTTTTCCGTTACTGTTCTTACTGCTCTGCGGCGGGTGCGCTGCCGGTGAGGAAAGCTCTCCCTTAAACGCTTCTTCCGGCCCGGCGGCTTTCTCTGCTCCCGCAAGCTCTTTTGCCAGCGAACCGGAGAACTCAGCGGAAGCTTCCGCTCCGATGGAAGCGGTTACCTATTATTTTGATGAAGCTCACGGGGAAAGCCTTTTGGCAAAGATCACGGAGGAAGGAACTCTGCTGCCTGACGGACGGTTAATTACCTCTGAGGGGGTCGTGACGCCCGACGGGAAAGTGTTTTACGCGGAGCAGGCGCCGTTCCCGTATGTTCAGGAGAATCGAACGGTTCCGGAAACAGTGCAGACCCTTCCCGACGGCACCAGGATCGTGGCGACTACCTATTATTTCAACAACGATCTCTGCGACTGCCCTGTGGCGAAGATGGTGAAAGGTGAAGATCCGATCCTCACCACTGGCACCTTTTACGACATTTTGCTTCCCGATGGAAGGCGTGTAACCGGCCGGGGCGTGCTGCTGCCTGACGGTGCTACGGTCTATCAGCCTTATGCTCCATTTTACTTCAATTATGTAAACTATCCGGAACCGGAGGCGGCAATGACCCTTCCGGACGGCACGCGGATCATAGCGAAGGAATACTATTATGGCGGGCCTTATGAGGAGGAAAGCGTTCTGATCCACCGGTCTGAAAAGGACGAAAACGCCCTGCAACTTCCCGACGGCAGAATAGCAGGCAAAAACGGCGTTTTTCTGCCGGATGGAACCAAGCAGTATTCTTTTGAAGAAATCATTCCTCCCCATTTTGAAGCTCCAAACGGTTACCTGGTAATGATGATGTTTCCTGATGGCACGCGGCTTATCAATCCCTATGGCGGTGAAACAGCTGCCGCTTCTCCGGGGCCTTGACCGATCCGCGGTGCATTCGCGCCGACAGAGTTTTCCGCTGAATTGACAAACAGGCCCCCAAGCGTTCGCTTGGGGGCCTGTGAGCGTGTCGAAAAAACTTTTCGCCACGCTCAAACTTCTTGAGGAAATTAAAGATTCCCTCAAGAAGTTCTGATTGAAACGCGAGAGAGGGACCCTGATGGTCCCCTCTCACACTCTTCCCCCTTCCGTTTCTTACGGTTAGAGAGTTTATCGACAGCCCGGCAGACCCCCGAGCATCCGCTCGGGGGCCTGTTATTTTATGCTACGCTTACTTTCTGCCGATCAGCCGCTTTTTGAAGGCACGGAATTTTTCTCCGTACCGGGTGGTGTAGAGAACGCCCACCAGCAGCCCGCCGAATACAAGGCCCAGCATGGCATCAGATAGATTGGCGTAAAAGGGGTTTGCCGTCAGCTCCCACAGATCCAGCGCCATGTAGACCAAAAAAGCGGCAAGGGCCGCCAGCAGCAGCCATTTCAGCCTTCTGAACAGGGCAAGCTTTTCCTCGTTGCTGTAGTCTGCCACCTGCAATACGGTTTCCTTTGTTTTTTTATCCATTTCTTCTGTTCTCCTTTCTCCGGTTAAAAGCTCTTCCAGATCGGTTTCAAAATACTCTGAGATCTGGATCAACAGATCCAGGTCCGGCAGATTGTTCCCGTTTTCCCACCGGGAAACGCTTCGGTTGGACACGTCCAGGATCTGCGCCAGCTGCTCCTGGGTCACGCCCCGCTCCTTGCGCAGCTCCTTTAAGAAGCCGCCGATTTTTTGCTGGTCCACAGCTTTTCATCTCCTTTCGTTTTGCTCAGCATAGCACGCTTCATCGAAAAATTACAGGACACAATGCGGGAATTTCCGAAATTCCCGGTTTTCGAGAGCCGGGTCTTGAAAAAAACACGGAAAAAGCATAGAATGCACTTACAGCTTATAAAGAGAGAGGTGCGCCGTCATGTTTTCCAACGCAGACCGGCAAAGACTGGACTATTTGGCCCACCAGCAGCTGGAAATTGCTCACAGTAAGAAAATGCAAAAGCTTCTGAAGGCCTGGGAAAAGCACGGGCGCTTTGACCCGGACAGCCGCCCCATGGTCACCATGGAACTATGGACCTTCCGGGAGGATATCCTTCCCCCGCTGCTGGAATGTACCGGGGAAGAAGCCCGAAAATGGGAAGAGCGCTTCCTGATGAATATCGTCAACCACACCTTATTTGACGACGATACCATCGTGACAGACTACATGCCCTTTTCCTGCGGCGGCTATCTGATTCCCTTCGGCCTGCCGGCGCGGGTGGAACACTCGGAAAAGGAAGGCGGGCTGGGGCACCATTTTGTGGAGCAGCTCACCGATTTGGAGCAGGACTTCCACAAGCTGCAAAAGTCCCAGCTTATTTTACCTCCGAAGGAGGAAACAGACAGGGAAATGGACGAATACAACGAGCTGTTCGGAAAAATCCTTCCGGCAAGGCTCGTGGGTCATTCCCTGTATGCCTGCCCGGTGCAGGATATCATTCATCTGATGAGCATGGAAAACATGTTTTTCGCCATGTATGACTATCCGGAACAGTTCCATAGCATGATGGATCAGCTCACAGACGACTATGTTTCCCTGTTCCGGGCGGAGGAACAGGACGGCTGGCTGCTTTCCACCACCGGCAGCGAGCGGGTAGCCCAGGGCTCTTACTGCTTTACCGACAAGCTGCCCTCGAACCAGGATCATTACCACACCACCGATATCTGGGGCTATATGGACTGCCAGGAAAGTGCGGGGCTTTCCCCCGCCATGTACGGGGAATTCATTTTTCCCTATTACAAAAAAGTGCTGGGCTGCTACGGGCGGGTCTCCTATGGCTGCTGCGAAGCGGTGCACGCCATTTGGGACGATTACCTCAGCACCCTTCCCCATTTGGGCAAGGTTTCCATTTCCCCCTGGTGCAATGAGGCATTTATGGGACAAAGGCTGCGGGGAAAGGAGATCACCTACCTGCGCAAGCCGGACCCCACCCTGATCGGCGTGGGAAGCGTTCTGGACGAGGACGCGGTACGGGCCCATTTCCGGAAAACGGTGGGGGCCGCGGAGGGCTGTACCCTGGAGATCGTCCAGCGGGACGTCTATCAGATCCACAACACCTATGAAAAGGTAAGGCGGTATGTGGAGCTGATCCGGGAGGAATGTGAAGGTCATCGGAAATGAAAGCCCGTGCCGGTATGGGAGCCCTTACCAGTCTAACCAAAAAGAGGAAGCGGTTTTCGGCCTGTGCCGCACCGCTTCCTTTTTTTATATTTTCTTGATCCATTTCCGGCTTTTCAGGCGGAACACACACCAGATGGCTTTGATAAACTGATCGATCTTCAGAAAAATGTAGATCCAGAAGGCAGGCAGCTTCCAGACCAAGCCGGCCAGATAGCCCAGCGGGATAGACGCTACCCACAGGAACAGGATATCCGCCGCCATTAAAAATTTCGTATCTCCTCCACCCCGCAGCACACCCTTGGTAAGAATAGAATTGGCGGCCTGGAAAATGACGATCAGCCCCACCGCCATCATAAGCTGCTCCGCGATCTGCCGGGCCTCCTCCGATACATTTTGGTAGCAGCTGATGACCGGCGTGCTGAGAAGCATGATCGCCCCGCCTGCCAGAACGCCGATGACAACGCCCAGCCCCAGAAAGGTAACGCCTTGCCGCTGCGCCTTTTCCGCGTCTCCCTCGCCCAGGGTGTGCCCGGTAATAATGCCGCTGGCATTGCTGATTCCCTGAATGAACACGGTACTCAGCTGCTGCACTACCGTGGTAATGGCGTTGGCGGAAACAAAGGCGGCGCCGATCCGGCCCATGACCATTGCCACGGCGCTGTTGCCAAACGCCAGCAGCGCGTCGCTGACCAGCACTGGAATGCTGATGCGCAGATAATCCTTTACCAGATCTCCGCATTTCAGGAAAAGATGCTTCACCCGGTAGCCGATCCGCCGGTCCCGGAAGAAAAAGTAGCCGCAGATAAAGGCAAATTCAAAAGCGCGGGAAATCAGGGTTCCGAGAGCCGCACCCTCCACCTCCATACGGGGCGCGCCGAATTTTCCGAAAATAAACACATAATTGAAAAAGACATTGATAAAAAACGCCGCGATAGAGCTGATCAGCGGCAGCCGCACCTGCCCTACGCTGCGCAGCACGATCGTACAGGTCAGGGAAAAGCCCAGCAGAAGATAGCAGGGGATCGACCAGCGGAAATAACCGGCTCCCGCCTGAATGATGGCCGCGTCCTCCGTATAGACGCGCATGATGCCATCCGGGGTAATTACCGTGATCAGCGTAAACAGCATGCCTATGGAAAAGCAAAGCCGCAGCATGATCGTAACCGCTTTGCGCAGGGAGGCCTTATCCTGCATTCCCCAAAACCGGGAGGTCAGCACCGACGCGCCCATTCCCATGCCCATACAGCAGATATGAAAAATATTGATAAACTGGTTGGCCAGGGCGGAAGCGGAAATAGCGGTATCCCCCAAATTTCCCAGCATAATGGTATCCATCATGTTTACGCCGATCGTGATCAGGCTTTGCAGGGAAATCGGCAAGGCAATAGCCGCCACATTTTTATAAAAGCCTCTGTCCCCCAAATAGGGGCAAAGCTTTTCCTTCAGGGCCACAGGCGGTCCCTCCTTTGAAAAGTTGCGTATGCAACTATTATACAGGAGACTTCCGCAATACACAAGCCTTCCCTTGACTTTTCCCGGGCTTTTTCGCTATAATAGGCCAAATATACTAATCCAAGCGAAAGGGGAAGTAGCCTTGAACGTAAAAATTTACGGAACTCCCGGAGAATTTTTGACAGAGAACCAGGCCTTTTTACAGCAGTTTGAAGCGGTCTGCCAGCTGAATCTAGGGAACGCCGCAGCTTACCGAGACGAGCCCTGCCGCCCCGATCTGCTGTTCGGCTGCTGTAAAGAGGATGGGAGAAGCGTGCTGCTGTTCGGCAACACTCTGCCCTACAATCTTTGCCTGAACGCTATTCCCGGAGACCCCGCCGCCCTTTCCGCCGCTGTGCTGCTGGCGGAATATTTACGAAGGGAAGAAATCAAGATCACCGGCGTGAACGCCTCGAAGACGCTGTGCAACGCATTCTTTTCCGCCTACGGCAAGCCCTACCGGGTGCGGGCCGCCATGGATATCATGGTTTTAGAAGAGCTTATCGAACCGCCGGCGGTATCCGCCGCTGTGCGCAAGGCCGCCCCTGACGATCTGGAACTGCTCACAGCCTGGGCCTGCGCGTTTTACAGGGAGGCACTGCGGGAGGAGCTGGAGCCGAAGGAGACCAGGGAAAGATTTTCCAGTATGATCCAAAACGGACGGGTGTACCTGATGGAAACGAAGGACGGAACACCGGTTTCCATGGCTTCATCCGTCAGCCGTACCCTGCCCCATGGCGTGGGGATCAACTTCGTCTATACGCCTCCGGAGCACCGGGGCAAGGGCTATTGTCAGAACACCGTGGCCGCCCTCTGCCGGGAAAAGCTGGGAGAAGGGTATGAGTACTGCACCCTGTTTGTGGATAAGGCAAATCCCATCTCCAACCGGGTCTATAAAAAAATTGGCTTTCAAATCATCGAGGACATTTTTGACTGCCGCCTGAAGGAAGCATAACCATGGAAAAGCTGTTTCGGGAAAGGATCGAAAATTGGAAGGATTGGGGGCGGGTCTATCAGTCGATCCCCGCCTTTTCCGATTTGGCAAGGGAAATTTACCGCCGGGAAAAGCTTCCCTTTGCGCCCCTGCAAAACCTGACCCCCGGCACCAACGCCGTGTTCCGGGCGGGAAACACCGTGGCAAAGGTGTTCTTTCCCAAAGAAAGCGGACTTGACCCCGCGCCGGATTTTCACAATGAGGCGGCTGTCTGCGGCTGGCTGATGGAACAGGGGATCCCCACGCCCCGCTTACTTGCCCGGGGGCAAATTCGGGACAAATACGATTTCTTTTATCTCATCATGGAATACGCCGAAGGGCAGGAAGCGGGCGATTGGCTGGCCTGCGCTTCCCCCGCGCAGAAGCGCAGGTTTGTCCGGCGGTCGAAGGAAATATTATGTAAACTAAACCGCCCGGCAAACAGTCTGCTCCCTTCCATAGACTTATTGGAACGGGCTCTACAAAATCCCCGCCTTTCCGAGCTGCCTCCCACCCTGGCGGAAGAGCTGCGGGAAAGAGCAGGGAGACTTGACCTTTCCCAAAAGGTTTTGGTGCACGGAGACCTGACCGGAGAAAACCTGCTGGTCACCGGGAAAGAAAAGGTGCTGGTTATCGATTGCGCCGACGCCTGCCTGGCGCCCACCTGGTACGAGCTGGGGCCTATCGCCGTAGAGTTATTTCGGTGCGATCCCTTTCTGCTGCAAGAATTTGCCGGAGCACAGCGAGAACAATTTGTCGATCGGCTGCTGGACAGCATCAGCATTCACGATTTCGGAGCGGGCCTGCTGCTGTCCGCGGCCCAACGGGACGAGCTTCCGCCGTTTTCCAGTCTAAAGGAAGCAAGAGATTTTTTCTTGAAAAAGCTTTTGCGGTGAAACAGCAAATTAGATTCTAGATGCTGGATGCTAGACGAAAGATAAGGGCACAGGCGTTGCGAGCAACGCTTGATAATTGTACGGTAAGTTATAGTTTGGCGAACTAGTTGTTAGTCGTAAGGTAATTAGTTGTTAGAGGAGAGTCCCCTCTCTCTTGTCATTCTGAGGAACGAAGTGACGAAGAATCTCGTCCTTAATCCCCGTATAAAGGGCAAAGGACGAGATCCTTCGCCGCCTTTGGTGACTCAGGATAACAACGAGGGGGATTACTTAACTTAAAGATAACCTATACATACAGCCTGCTGATACATTGCTTGCAGATACCCCGCAGAAACCAAACCATACAGAAAAGGAGTTTTTGCATATGAAATCATTATTTGAACAGTTAGGCGGCACATACCACGAAGAAAATGGGTATCTTATTCCAGATTTAAGATTACCTGTCGAAGAAGAAAAGTCGATAGGCACATGGGGACAGCGGCATCTGGACTATCTGAAGCAGTACCGAAAGGTTACATACACCAATCTTCTCACAAGCGGCAGACTGAACGCTTACCTTGCCAACATCAATGAGCAAGCACAGGAACGCTTTGAACGGCTCATAGAGGACATGAAACAGGCGCAGGGCATAACGGAACAGCTAAAGGCAGAAAACAACTTAGAATGGATAGGACGGTTAAACAACATAAGGGCTTGCGCAAGGGAGATTGTAAATAGCGAAATCGTATATGTATAGAGGAATAGTGGCGGAGTACAAAGCTCTGCCACTATTTTAAAATCAATTTCCGTTTTATAAATGCACTATAAAATATCTTGACAAACATACTGATAGTATGATAATGTAGATACATACCATCAGTATGTTAAGGAGGTGAGAAAACATGGCAAGAAATAGGCATCCAGAAGAAACTGTTAATTTAATATTGGATGTTGCTTTCCGCTTATTCATGGAAAAGGGGTATGAGCATACTTCCGTTCAGGATATTATAAATAATTTAGGCGGTCTTAGCAAAGGCGCCATCTATCATCATTTTAAGTCAAAGGAGGATATTTTAGTTGCTGTTACAGATAGGATGACGGCTGAATCTAACCAGATGCTTGCAGTCATTCGTGATCGTTCTGACCTTAGTGGCAAGGAAAAGCTGAAAACAATTTTTAGGGAATCAATCAGCCGACCGGTACAGAACGATATTTTTACAGTAGCTCCAGATTTTCATAATAACCCGAAACTTCTTTTCAGTCTTTTGCATGATACCATTGATAACGCAGCGCCAAACTATATTTTGCCGATTATCAGGCAGGGTATTTCAGACGGCTCTATCAAAACGGATTACCCAGAGCAATTGGCAGAACTGATTTTGCTTGCAGCAAATGTCTGGATGAATCCTATGATATTTGACAGTACTGAGGAAGAATCCTACCGTAAGTTTATGGTATTTAGACAGATGCTGCAAGGCTTTGGTCTAGATATTGTAGATAGCGAAATGTTAGAGAGATTGCAGGAGCTGGCATCTATCTATCAAAAGAACAAGCAATAGAAAGCACAATCTGCGAATTTTTTATTGCCATGAATAAATTTCTGCCCTGTAAAATGGGCAGATATATTTTGAAACAAATACATACCGACGTGCGGTACTGAAAGGAGATATTATGCAAACTATTGTGGATGTAAATTCTGTTGAAAAAAGCTACGGATTAACACAAGTAATAAACCATTGCAGCTTTAAGATTTATGAAGGAGAGATATATGGGCTATTAGGTATTAACGGTGCAGGAAAAACAACCTTGATGAAGATGATGCTTGGGCTGCAGCAAATTGACAGAGGAAGTATTTATGTTTTGGGCAAAGAAGTAAGCAGTAACACAGAATATTTATCAAATATTGGAAGTGTAATAGAGAATCCAACTTTTTACGAACACTTAAATGCGGGCGAGCTTCTATCCATGCACTTGAGCTATATGCAGAAGAAAGCAGATATATCAGGGGCATTACATTTGGTTGGACTTGAAAAAGCAGATAAGAAGCGGATTTCAGAGTATTCTCTTGGAATGAAGCAAAGGCTTGGACTGGCAAGGGCGATTATTCATCATCCTAAATTGTTAATTCTGGATGAACCCCTTAACGGTCTTGACCCTGTTGCGATTGCAGAAATGCGTGGACTGATGAGAAAGCTGACAAATGAGGGGATGTCAATTTTGCTTTCAAGCCACATTATCGGAGAAGTCAGGCATACGGCAGACAGGATAGGCATTCTTTCGGATGGCTATATAAAACAGGAATTTTCCGTAGAAGAAAAAGTAACTGAATGTGGGGAGCATTTTGAAGATTATGTAATAGGTTTTATGAGGAGGGAACAGGTATGAATTTATGTAGGCTTGAATTGATGAAAATACGGTTGTCTACTTATTTATGGGCAATATTGGGGATATTTGCCAGTTTACTTGCACTTGGTATTTTGTTCCTTTTTATTTTCCAGATTGAAGCAGGAGGAAGCGGCACATCCGAAGAAGCAGAACTGTTTGCGAATTGGAATGGATTATTGGCACTTACAACTGCTTTAGCGTTTGCCTGCTTTAGTGTTATGTCAGCGGTTATTGCGGCAAAAGTGATTATCAGTGAATATTGCGGAAGAAATGCGGTAATCTTATTGAGCTATCCTGTCAATCGAAAGACAATGCTTGGAATAAAATGTTTGATTGTCAGTGGCATTACAACGGGTTTTGCATTTATCAGTAATACGCTGGTTATAGGCATTATGTATAGTTCAGCACATATTTTTGGAATGATGCCACAAATGAACACGGAGCATTTTCTCTTTACAGTTTTGATTTCCAGTTTTTTAATGGGCATTTTATCCTCTGCTGTAGGCATTATTTCTACTGCTGTTGGATGGAAAAAACGCTCGGCAGTTGCAACAATTGTATGCTCTTTGATTATGGTGTGTATTTTCGCTAATTGCATTACAATCTCCCCAAGGAATATTGTCTGGGTAATGTTGGCAATGGGCGTGGTTTTCGTTATAATTGCTAATTTTGTATATCATGTTCTGGCGAACGGAATAGAAAAAATGGAGGTTTAAAGAATGAATCAAAAACTATTTTCAAAGGATTTTACGTTAGTTGTCATCGGTCAGATTATCTCTTTATTTGGAAATGCAACAATAAGATTTGCATTACCGCTATATTTATTAAATTTGACAGGCTCATCCGCACTTTACGGAACAGTTACAGCGTGTGCCTTTATTCCTGCCATTTTGCTGTCACCTATTGGCGGCATTGTTGCAGACAGGGTTAATAAAAGAAATATTATGGTAATACTGGATTTTTTTACGGCGGCAGTTATCTTAACCTTTTCTCTGCTTATGAATGGAGTGAATCTCATTCTCCTTTTGACAGTTACATTGATGTTTCTGTATGGCATTGCGGGTGCATATCAGCCATCCGTGCAGGCAAGTATCCCTGCACTTACCAATCAGGATAATTTTATGGCGGCAAATTCTATTATCAATACAATCAGCTCGTTTGCGTCTTTGATGGGTCCTGTACTTGGAGGCATTTTATACAGTGCATATGGATTAAAGCCTGTATTGTGGGTTTGCATGGTATGCTTTCTTATGTCTGCGGTTATGGAAATTTTCATTAAAATACCGTTCCAGAAACAAACTTCAGGCGGCGGTATATTAAAGACAGCCAGAACCGATTTTGCAGAGAGCATCCGCTTTATCCGAAAGGAGAAGCCTGTTATCGGAAAAGCCGTTCTTGTAATCTGCGGAATTAATTTGTTTCTTGCCGCAATGATTATTGTCGCACTTCCATATCTGGTAACAGAAGTATTAAATTTAGATGCTTCACAGGCAAACAGGCTATATGGTTTTGCAGAGGGAGCATTGGCAGCAGGCGGGCTGGCAGGGGGTATCGGAGCAGGCATTTTTGCAAACAAACTGGCGGTTTATAAATCGGGCAATCTCGTAATCGCTTGTGCGGTATGCGTGTTCCCTATCAGTGTTTCATTGATACTGTTTTCATCCGCAATCATAAATTATATTGTCATAACCGTATGCTGCTTTGCCATTATGGTATGTTCAACGATTTTTACCGTGCAGATGATGTCCTTTATCCAAACAGAAACCCCGCAAAATTTAATTGGAAAGGTGATTGCTGTCATTCTTACCGTTTCCATGTGCGCACAACCATTGGGCAATGCATTCTATGGCGTCCTGTTTGAAATCTGTAAAGGGTTTGAATATGCGGTTGTTTTATTTTCGGGTATTGTGTCGCTTATGATTGCCATTAGCACAAAAAATATATTCAAAAGATTTTCAGCAGACTAAAATGAAAGGCAGGAATGTAATGAGAAATGTAGAATGGATATTGTGCCCTATATGTGGCAATAAAACCCGCAATAGGATAAGGGAAGATACAGTTTTGAAAAATTATCCTCTTTACTGTCCCAAATGTAAACAAGAAACATTGATTGAAGTAACAAATTTGAAAATGACAGTCATCGCAGAGCCAGACGCAAAGACGCAGAGCCGATGAACTTGTGAAATAAAATCACAGTTCGTTGGCTCTGTTTCTTTCTATAAGGTTTTAAGGCGAACGCCCACCATATAAAAAAACGGCGTGTGGTGGGCGGTATTGCTATGCCCGAAAAGACTTAACAGACACTCCCCAGACCTGTTTTAAAGTTTGGAGGGATTTTTTTATGTTTTTTTTCGGGCGGTAACCTATCTGCTCATGCAACGCAGAGTTTATTCATACATAGCATGTTTGGAAATGGCAGGAAGCCAGTTAAAAAAATTTTCGACCATGCAACGCTACTTCTCACCATGAAACCAGAAGTAGAATCTCCACTTAACAGAATTAGTATTTCCTATAACCGTAAAGGTCACAGAGCCTTTGCGGTTTTTCTTTTGTCGATTTTTATCAGAATACGCCGCAGGGCTGTTTCTGCTGTCGGCTGTCGTTCGCCGCCTTTCCAATCTGGATTTTTACATTTTCAAAAATTCAGATTGGAGGAAAAGGAACATGGCATACAACCACGGACGAGAGGACAGGAAATGGCGTATCTGGAAAGAAGCCGAGGAAAAAGTGCTGCGGGAATGCGGCATTGATGAATCGGTCATTGAGCAAATCCGCATTGAGGACAGGGCAGATTTTAATTCTAACAGGCGGTTTTACCGATGGACGAGCGACTTCGGGGAATACCTTGAGGGAATGGCGGACACCGAACAGCAGGCAGAGCCAGATACCGTTGCGGACTTACTGGACGAGATTGAGAACGAAACACTGTATCAGGCACTTCTTACAGTGGACAAGCATACCCTGCTCATTCTCCTGCTGAAAATGCAGGGCTATTCCACAAGGGAGATTGCGGCAATGGCAGGGCTTACCGAAAGGGCGGTCTACAAGCGCCTTGAAAGGCTCCGTAAAAAATTAAAGCCTATTTTTTATCCTTTCGGGGAAATTTAAGCATCCCCACGGGCTATTGAGTGAGAGGGCAATCCTCTCACTCAATTTTTTTCGGGAGGAAAGGAAATGGCATACGGGGCAAAGACATATACGCTTCGGGAGGAATCCACAGAAAGCGGCACAAGGTATTTTATCGGCTTTAAGGACGGGCAGGGGAAATCTCACGAGTTGGAAGTATCAGAACAGCTCTTTCTTGAATTTCGGCAGATGGAACGGAGGAACAGGAACCTGCAGCAATGGAACCAGCGGCACAGGGAGTTTAACGAGGTGTGGGATGAAACGCTTTACAGACGTGCGTTGCGGGTGCCTAAAACGCTTGATGAAAGAATGATTGAAAAAGAACGGAATGAACTGTTTTACAAAGCTGTTGCCCGACTGCCAGAGATACAAAGGCGGCGTTTCCTGCTCTACTACGAGTATGACCTCAACTTTTACCAAATCGGCGAGATGGAGCATTGCACCGCTTCCGCTGTTCAGAAGTCCGTTTCAGTTGCAAGGGAAAAGGTAAAGGCAGAAATGAGGAAGTATCTCCAACCTTGACTGTTACCGCCCGAAAAAGAAATCCGCTCTTGACAGGCATGGGATTGGCGGCATTACATACTCCCGCTTTTTCCGTGGGAGTAAATTTTTTTAAGGAGGTCAACGCCTATGTGCAACAAAACCAAAGACACCACCCGAAAGGAGGAATCCCATGCAGAAGCTTCAGACGGTCAACGCCGACACGCTCCTTTATGAGCCGCTTGAGAAGCCGTCCTTTGTGGTGGACGGTCTGATACCCACAGGCTTAACCCTGTTCTGCGGCTCACAGAAAATCGGCAAGAGCTGGCTCATGTTAAAGCTCTGCCTCTGCGTGTCGCAGGGAATCCCCTTGTGGGATATGCCGACACGGGAGGGCGATGTGCTTTACCTCTGCCTTGAGGACACGTTCTGCCGCATACAAGACAGGCTGTTCCATTTGACGGACGAAGCAAGTGGGCGGCTCCACTTTGCGGTGGCAAGCGATAAGCTGTCAGACGGTCTTATCGTGCAGTTAGAGGACTATTTGAAAGAATATCCAGACAGCAGGCTCATTGTGATTGACACCTTGCAGAAAGTCCGCACTGCTTCCAAAGACAACGCCTATGCCAGTGATTACGGGGACATCTCCCTTATCAAAGACTTTGCCGACAGGCACTCTCTGGCGGTCATTGTCGTACACCACATCCGAAAGCAGAATGACAGCGACGTGTTCAACAAAGTGTCTGGCACGACGGGATTGACAGGGAGTGCAGACGCAACCTTTGTTCTGGAACAGGAAAGCCGTGCGTCCAATGCCGCAAAGTTGTATGTGACGGGCAGGGACACACCCTATCAGGAGTTTAAGCTCCGCTTCCGTGATTGCAGTTGGGAACTGGTGGAACGGAAAGAGCAGGAACAGCTTGCGAAAGAAGCAATACCAGATATTCTTTTTCGGTTAGTGGATTTCATGCAGGGCAGGGAGGGATGGACTGGCACAGCCACCGAGTTATTGGACGCTCTAGGGGAAACAGGGACAGCAGCGAATGTCTTGACGAAGTGGATGAACGAGTACCGCCTTGATTTCCTGCTTGAAAACCATATCCGCTATGACTTCTGCCGCAGGAGCAGCGGGCGGATGATTTCCCTTGCAAGGCAGGAGGATGTGGGGGATGACGGTCATGACGATGATGACGGTGTTTTTGGGATACCCCCGCCGCTGTCATCCCTACGGGAGAACACCCCGTAAACGCAACATGCAGGCGTGGGATTTCCCCGCCGCTTGCGGCGTGTCCATCCACCCCTGCGGTCAGAAAAATCCTCCGATTTTTCCGACTGCGTTTACAGGGTGTAACACACTACACTTTGCTCCACAAAGTCGTGTGCCAGACGTTCCCTCTGGACTCCCTTAATGCAGGGCTTGCGCCCTGCCCATCCTGCGCCTTGCGGCTACGGATGGAAGAATGTGTGGTGACAGTTGGCGGCTCCCGTGGGGGTATCCCAAAAACACCGTCATCACCGTCACCAACCGTCACCCTTTGGAAGATTACCCGCCGAAAGAAAGGAAGATGATGAACTATGCCCTATGCAATCCTGCGTTTCCAGAAACGCAAAGCAGGCGGCGTTGCGGCTTGCGAACGCCACAACGAGCGGAAGAAAGAAGCCTATAAAAGCAACCCAGACATTGACGTGGGACGCTCCAAAGATAACTACCATCTTGTAAATCCGCCCCGTTACACCTACAAGAAAGAGATAAACCAAATGGTAAAAGAAGCAGGCTGCAAGGTAAGGAAAGACAGTGTGATGATGGTGGAAACGCTCATCACAGCTTCGCCAGAATTTATGAACAGCCTGCCGCCCGAAGAACAGAAAGCGTATTTCCAGACGGCTCTTGACTTCATTTCAGAGCGTGTGGGAAAGAAAAATATCCTCTCCGCAGTCGTCCACATGGACGAGAGAACACCCCATATGCACTTATGCTTTGTGCCGCTTACGCCCGACAACAAGCTGTCAGCGAAGTCTATCTTAGGCAACCAGAAATCCTTATCCGAATGGCAGACCGCCTACCATGAGCGTATGTCCGCACGGTGGAACGAATTAGAAAGAGGTCAGTCCTCAATGGAAACAAAGCGGAAGCATATCCCCACATGGCTCTATAAACTGGGCGGCAGGCTTGATAAACAGTATGAGGAAATCGTGTCTGCCCTCTCCGACATCAACGCCTTTAACGCAGGGAAAAAGCGTGACAAGGCTCTGGAACTGATTGCCGCATGGCTCCCAGACGTGGAGAAATTCTCTAAGGAAATCGGCAAACAGCAGGCGTTTATCGACAGCTTGAAAGAAAGAATCGGGCAGGAATCGGATTATGCAGGGCGTATGCGTGATGAAAAGTACGAACAGGAACTAAAGGTACAGAAAGCGAATCAGAGAATATTTGAATTGCAGAAAACCAATCAGCAGATGGAAAGGCTATTGAAAAAAATACCGCCAGAAGTATTAGAGAAATTGCAGAAATCGAATAAAAACAGGTCAAAAGAAAGGTAGGGATTGAATGGTTAAATTGTTTGACAGGATGATACAGACAGGCATAAAGCCAAAGGAGAAGGGCATCCCGCAGGGCTGTTTCATAGAAAAAGACGGTCAGGCATTCTTTGTCTGCGGTAAAGAAATTATCTGTTTTAAAGAGCATTTCAGTGATAAAATGCAGACCGTGGAAAGGCTTGCGGAGAACGTCATGCGGTATGAGAGGAAAAAATCTGCATAAATAAATACCGCTGATAATGGAAAATCAGCCTGCCCCATGCTATAATAAGTTCATGCAAGCAGTGTATTATGGCAGGCTGTTTCCAAAGGACAGGAGGTTAAAACAAGTGAAACAGCAGCAATACAATACAGCGTTATATATGCGTTTGAGCCGTGACGACGAATTGGAGGGGGAAAGCGCAAGCATTTCCACGCAGAAGCAAATCTTGAGGGATTATGCAAATGAGCAGGGATTTTTGGTTGTCGATGAGTACGTGGACGACGGATTTTCTGGTACGAATTTTGAAAGACCAAGTTTCAAACGCATGATTGAGGACATAGAGGACGGGAAAATCAACTGCGTTGTCACAAAGGATTTGTCAAGGCTTGGCAGGAACTATATCCTCACAGGGCAGTACACGGAGCTTTATTTCCCGAGCAAGGGCGTAAGGTACATCGCAATCCATGACGGCGTTGACACGATAAGGGAGGACAACGACATCGCCCCATTCAAGAACATCGTCAACGAATGGCAGGCAAAGGAAACGAGCCGCAAGGTCAAGAATGCGATGAAAGCAAAGTTTAAGAACGGGGAATACATCGCCCCTGTCGTGCCAATCGGCTATAAAATCAGCCCTGCCGAGAAGAATAGGCTTGTCGTTGACGAGGAAACGAAGTGGATTGTGGAGCGGATTTTTGAGCTTGCGGCGCACGGATACGGGGCGAACAAAATCTGCCGCACCCTTGCCGCCGAGAAAGTCCCGATACCCGCATGGTGGGCGTCGCAGAAGAACGGATATAAGGCGAATGTTTTTGAGGGACAGCCAGAGGGCAAGAAATACCTCTGGAACATCGTTACCGTTAGCAAAATACTCCAGAATGAAATCTATCTCGGCAATACCGTCCACTATCAGATACAGAAACTGTCCTACAAGTCAAAGAAGAATGTCAAGCGACCAAAAGAGGACTGGATGCGGATTGAGAACACCCATGAGCCATTAGTTGACCGTGAAACATGGGATTTAGTGCAGGGGCATATCAATTCCCGCAAACGTAGCCGAAAGGACGATGAGCCGCAGATATTCGCAGGGCTGCTCAAATGCGGCGAGTGTGGATGGAGCTTATCGGCGGCAAACACAAAGAACAAGTCGAGGTATTACCGCTGCACGCAGTATTCCGCACATGGGAAAGAAGCATGTTCCCTGCATTTCATCACTTACAATCTGCTCTATGCGTTTGTTCTCGGAAGGTTACAGTACTGGCTGATGGCAGTAAAAAAGAATGAGGACGCCATTTTGGAGCGGCTGCTGCAGAGCAGCGAGAAACAGCGGCGGTCAGAGAACGCCCGTGACGAAAAAGAGCTGAAAAAGGCACAGAAACGCAGGCAGGAGCTGAACAACCTTTTTGCAAAGATGTACGAGGACAGGGTAAAAGGGCTTCTTGATGAAGAAAACTATTCCATGCTCTCCGTCAAATACCGCACGGAGCAGCAACAGCTTGACGAAACAATAAAGACCATATCCGCAAGGCTTGAGGAAACCAAAGCGGAAACGGACGATGCAAAACGGTGGGTAGACTTAATCCAGAAATACAGTGCCATTGACGAGCTTACCGCTCCACTTTTGAATGAGCTGATTGAGAAAATCGCAGTCCATCAGTGGCGGAAAGACGAGAACGGTAAAAAAGTATGGGATATTGAGATTTACTACCGTTTTGTCGGGAAGATTGATTAAATACAGGAACTATGGGGAATGTGTCATTTATGGCAGTTCCCCGAAGAATTATCTTTAAGTAAAGTAAGGCGGGGCTTTTTCCTTTCCTAACAACTAACTACTCACGACTAACAACTAACATGCCAACTTCCAATTTACCGAATTAAGCCCTTAAATTGCTCATTCCTCATTGCTAATTGCTCATTAAACATTAGTCTAAGCAACCAATAAACTCGTTCAATATTCGATCTCCAGCCAGCGCTTCTCCCGGGCGGAGCGCATGGAGGTTTCGATCACTGCCAGGGTGTTGTGGCCGTCTATAGCGGTGACAATGGGCTCCCTGCCCTCCAGAATGGAGGCGATAAACTCATCGATCACCCCGCTTTTTGTCTGGTTCTGGTTGGTTTGGATCGCGCCCACGCTGTACTTTACCTGTACGCCGTCCCGCATTTCCAGAACGATATCGTCCACATAATCCCCGAAAATCTTCATAACACCCTTGGTTCCGTAAATGGTGCTGCCGTTATCCTCCCCGCCGTAATTGGTCCAGCTGAAATTCATGATGCCCGGCAGACCGTTTTCCATATGGAACATGCACACGGCGTTATCCTCCAGTTCGATCGGCGTGCCGTCCGGCAGCTTTTTATCCAAGGTCATCATATTGGCAAACACGCTTTTGATCTCAGAATCTGTCAGGTAGCGGATCAGGTCTATTTTATGGGCTCCCAGATCGCCCATAACGCCGAAATTTGCCTTGTCCTTGCGGAAAAACCAGGTGGCTGCTCCGGGGTCGGCGCTCCAGGTCTCCGGCCCTGCATGCTTAAAATTGCACTGGAAAAACAGCAGCTCGCCGATAGCCCCCTCCCGCAGCAGCTCTTTCGCCTTTACATGGGCCTTTACCAGCCGCTGGTTGTGGCCCAGCATTAGAATTTTTCCGGTCTCCTTCTGCGCTTCTATCATGGCCCTTGTTTCCGCGAGGTCCAGTGCCATGGGCTTTTCCACCAGAACATGCTTTCCGGCCTTCAGAGCCCGAATGGTGTAGTCGGCGTGGGTGACATTAGGGGTGCAGACGCTGACAGCGTCCACCGTTTCGTCCTCCAGCACCTCCTCCAGGGAAGCGTAGGCACGGCCTCCGTAGCGCTCGCAAAGCTCCTCCGCCCGCTCCCGGTTAAAATCTAGAATCCCCGCGATCCCGGCATTGGGATTGGCCGCATATTCCGGCAGATGCCTGGCCTGCGCCACTGCGCCGCCGCCGCACACTGCCACCCGAACGAGTTTTCCAGCTTTCATAAGTCCTGACCCCTTTCCGTTGTATCGCCGGTCTGACGTACTGATACATTGCTTTTGTCACTTTCCGCAGCTGTGATAAACAGAAGCGGATTTATTTTATGTAAACCAAATTGCCCTCCCAGCAGCTTCATTTGTACAGTATAGCATAATCAGCAGAATTTTGCTATTGCTTTTTAGCAAATACAGAAATATTTTTCTTGAATTTTTGACACAAAGTGCCAAGGCGCTTCTCTCGCGCCTTTCCGGAAAAGACCTGTAAAAAAGCCGGGCAAACGGTTTTGAACCGTCTGCCCGGCTTTTTTTACGGTATTTTTCCCGTCAAGCCTGCGCCTGCTGAGTCAGGATCGCCGCCAGAGTATCCACTCTCTTTTTCAAAGGCTTCTTCACGGCGATGGCATAAAAGCCTGTAACGCCCATTTCACCGAAGTACACGCCGGGCAGAAGCACATATTTCAGCCACGCCTCCATATGTACCTGCCCGTTGGCGAAATTCACCTTCATAAACTGCGGAGCGGTCATCATACCGACGCCCTTCTTCCACAGCTCCTCCCCCTTGTAGGTGGTATAGGTAAAGCCCTCCCGCGCCATATAATCCGTAACGATCTGACGGATCTGGTCGTCGGGGCGGTTCACCTGCAGGTCTACCATATAACGGCCCATGTCAGTTCCCCCTCTTTTTTTGATATCAAAAAGGACAGCCGCAGTCCTTTCTGAATATTATTATGCCTGAATTTTCCTGATTTTTCAAGGGGAAATTTGCGGACGGCGGAATTTTCCGGCATCTCTCCTGCCGCGGCCGCGGCTTCCTATTCCAAAAAGCCCTCTATGATCCTTGCTTCCGCTTCCTCCTCCGTAAGGCCGAAGGTACGCAGCTTCATGATCTGCTCTCCCGCGATTTTTCCAATGGCCGCTTCATGGATCAGAGCGGCTTCCTCATGGTTGGCGGAAAGCTCTGGAGCGGCGTCTACTCTGCCGTGGCCTGCTAAAATCGCGTCGCATTCCGAGTGGCCCGTACAAGGCGCGTTTCCAATGATGCGGGAACGGTAGGCCTGGTGAGAATTCCCTCTTGCCACAGAGCGGGAAACCAGATCGGCCGAGGCCCCCTGCCCCTCCATGCACACCTCAAATTCCGTTTTCGCTTCCTCATTGCCCTCTGTCAAAATTCGTTCCCGGATCAGCAGCTTTGCTCCGGCCTCCAGCCGGGCCTCGGTTTTCCGAAGGGCTCTGTCTACGCCGCCCAGCTGCACGCTTTCCATTTGCAGCACCGCGCCGCGCTTCAAATGGATCTCCGTGACCGGATCGATGGAACGAAGCCCCTCTCCCTCGCCGGTGCCCACATGCTTTTCCTCATAGACCACATGGGCGTTTTCTTCCAGAAAAAAACGGTGAACGCCGCTGTGGCGGGCGAGCTCGCCCGTTTCCAGATGCACGCCGCAGCCCGCAATAATGGTGACTTCTGCCCCTTCCCCTACAAAGAAATCGTTGTAGACCAAGTCGTCTACATCACCATGGGTCACACAGGCCGGAATGGAGACCATTTCTCCTCTTGTGCCGGGAAGAATGTGGATCTCCAGACCAGGCTGCTCTTTCTTCGGAACAAGCCGAATCTGCTCGGTGGAATGCAGTTCGCTGCACTGTCCGTTTTCCCGTACACTATAAGCACCGGTAAAATTTCCCTTCCAACCGGCAACCAGATTCAGAAGCCGCTCTGTGATACTGTTCATCTGAAATCGACCTCCTTCCTTCGGCAGCCAGGACAGGAGGCGCCGTTTCGCGCAAGCTCCGGCAGCAGCCTTGCCGCCTTCCCCTGCCGCTGTACCCTCCCCTGGGCAATGACCACGATCTCGTCCGCGATCCGCAGGATCCGCTCCTGGTGGGAAATGATCAGCAAAGCTCCCTTGCGCTTTTCCCGCTCCCCTTCAAACATGCGGATCAGGTTTTGAAAGCTCCAAAGGTCGATCCCGGCCTCCGGTTCATCGAAGACAGACAGCTTCGACTGCCTTGCCAGAACGCCTGCGATCTCGATCCTTTTACTCTCTCCTCCGGAAAGAGAAGCGTCCATCCGGCGGCTCGCGTATTCCTTTCCGCACAGACCCACGCGGCTCAGCAAACGGCAGACCTGTTTTTCGGTCAGTTCATTTCCCGCTGCCAGCTCCAGCAAACGCTTTACCGTGAAGCCCTGAAACCGCACCGGCTGCTGAAAGGCAAAGCTGATCCCGGCCCTGGCCCGCTCTGTGGCGTCCAGGGCGGTAATATCTTTCCCATTCAGGAAAATTTCACCGCTGCTTGGGGTCTCCAACCCGGCGATCACCTTTGCCAACGTGGTTTTTCCGCCACCGTTTGGCCCCGTGATCACCGTAAGCCCACCGTCCGGCACAGTGAGGCTCACGTCCCGCAGGATCTGTTCTCCGTCAGGCGCGGCCCAGGAAACATGCCTTACCTCCAGCATTTCAAATTCTTCCTTTCTTCTAATTGAGTAAAGCGACCTTGCTTTTTTGACAAATGATGATCTATTGACCGTTTTCCATTTTTCTCCTGCCTTTCCAAACAGGGCAAAGCGGTTTGTATGCTAAATTGGAATTTAGCGGTTATCTACTCACCTCCCTCCTGTCATTCTGAACGAAGTGAAGAATCTCGTTCTTTTCCTTTTTGCCCTGGAATTAAGGACGAGATTCTTCGTCACTTCGTTCCTCAGAATGACAAAAGAGAGAACTTTCCCTTTTCTAACGACTAGTTCGCTAAACTATAATTTAACGGTGTCCCTGCGGTCGGGTCAGAAATCATTTTCCTGCACTAAGTAGGGGCACCAGTGGCCGCGGCGCTTCGCCGCTAAACTATAATTTAGCGGTTACTTGCTCATTTTCCGTCTGTCATTGCTGAACAAAAAGTGCAGAAAGCTATAGCTTTCTTGGTACTTTCCCGGTGAAGAATCTCTCCCTTTGCCCTTTTTCAGGAATACAAGGGCAAGGTTCTCCTTGCTTTGTGCCCAGAAATGACAGAAGAAAAACGTGCCCTTCTCTAACGACTAACAACTAACAGCTAACAACTAACGCCCCAGCCTCAACGCCCGGGAAGCATTCAGCACTGCCAGGATCAGCACACCTACATCGGCGAAAACCGCTTCCCACATGGCGGATACGCCGAAGGCACTGAGAACCAGCACCAAAAGCTTTACGCCCAGGGCAAACCAGATATTCTGCCGTACGATCCGCAGGGTCCCCTTGGAAATTTTCATAGCCGCCGCGATCTTGGAGGGCTTATCGTCCATGAGCACGATATCCGCCGCCTCGATGGCCGCGTCGGAGCCCAGGGCTCCCATGGCAATTCCGATATCCGCACGGGACAGCACCGGCGCGTCGTTGATGCCGTCCCCCACAAAGGCAAGCTTTCCTTTCGGGGATTTTTCCTGAAGCAGGCCTTCCACCCGCTCCACCTTATCGGCAGGCAGCAGCTGGGTATAGACCTGATCCAGCCCCAGCTCCGCCGCCACCGCTTCGCCCGCCTCTTTCGCGTCCCCGGTGAGCATAACAAGCTTTTTTACCCCCTGAGCCTTCAGGGCGGAAACGGTCTCCTTCGCGTCCGGCTTACAGGCGTCGGAAATGATAAGATGGCCTAAATAGCGGCCGTCCATCGCCACATGCACCACTGTTCCCGTTTTCCCGGAGGGACGGCACCGGATCCCCTGCTCTGCCATCAGTTTTTCGTTTCCGGCATAGACGGTTTTGCCGTCCACCACCGCCCGCACCCCTCTTCCGGAAAGCTCCTGAGCGTCAGTTACTCGGGAAGCGTCCGCCTCCTTGCCGAAGGCTTCCTTCAACGAACGGGAAATGGGGTGATCGGAATAGCTTTCCGCCAAAGCCGCCGTTTCCAAAAGCTCCTGCTCCGTACAGCCCTCGGGCTGGATATCCGTCACCCGAAACACGCCCTGGGTCAGCGTTCCTGTTTTATCGAACACAACGATCTCAGTTTGGGAAAGCGCTTCCAGATAATTCGCGCCCTTGATGAGCACACCGCTGCGGGAAGCGCCGCCGATCCCGCCGAAAAAGCTCAGCGGCACGGAAACCACCAGCGCGCAGGGACAGGAGACCACCAGAAAAACAAGAGCCCGGTTCAGCCAAACAGACCAGCTCTCCCCCGTGACAAGGGGAGGCAGCGCCGCCAGCAGCGCGGCGCCGATCACCACTACAGGCGTATAATAACGGGCGAATTTTGTGATAAAATTCTCCGCCTTCGCCTTTTTGCTGCTGGAATTTTCCACCAGCTCCAATATTTTCGACACGGTGGATTCCCCAAAGGGCTTTGTGACCCGTACCTCTAAAAGCCCGGTCTGGTTAACGCAGCCGCTGATCACAGCATCTCCCGGCTCCACCTCTCTGGGCAGGGATTCTCCCGTTAAAGCGGAGGTGTTTAAGGAAGAGCTTCCGTCCACCACCACGCCGTCTAAGGGGATCCGCTCTCCGGCTTTGACAACGATGAGCTCTCCCACCGCCACCTCTTCCGGGTCTACCCGAACCAATTCGCCGTTTTGCCGGATATTGGCATAGTCCGGCCGGATATTCATCAGCTCGGCAATGGAGCGCCGGGATCTTCCCACGGCATAGCTTTGAAACAGCTCTCCCACCTGATAAAACAACATGACAAACACCGCTTCGGGATATTCGCCTTCCCCGAAAAAGCCCGTGCAAAAGGCGCCCACCGTAGCCAAGGCCATCAGAAAATTCTCATCGAAGATCTGCCCGTGGGCAATATTTTTTACCGCCTTCCACAACACGTCCCAGCCGATCACAAAGTAGGCCGGAAAAAACAGCAGAAATCTCCACCCGCTCCGATAGGGGATCAGCACCGCCGCCACCAGCAGCACCGCGCTGATAAGAATGCGAAGCAGCATTTTCTTTTGTTTTCCTGACATAATAGAATTCGCCCCATTCCCATGTAAAGTAAATTAGCTTTACTTAATTCTATAAGTTTGCATAATTTCCGGGTTTTTACAGCATGATCGTGCAGTCCGGCTCCACCTTTTTGCAGGCCTTTACGATCTGCTTCAAAATTTCCTCAAAGCGACTGTCCTCGGCGTCTACCATGAGCTTCTGTGTCATAAAGCTTACCGAGGCGTCGTTCACGCCGTCTATCTTTTTGATGGCTGCCTCCATTTTTGCCGCACAGTTCGCGCAATCCAGATCCAACAGGTCAAATTTCTTTTTCATGTACCGACACTCCCTTATTTCAAATTTTTTTGTAAAGGCGACACCACACAGAGATTGTGCGCAAGAAGCTGCACAAGAGTTAATCTCCGATTAACTCTTCAGATTTTTCGTCAGAGTGCACAGATCGAGCACAGCCAATCAGACCATTTATGGTCTTGCGATTTCGGCAAACGAAAGCTGTGCGCTATGACGGAAACTATGCGAGCAAATTGTGTACAAGGCCTCTGTCCGGTCTTTGTGCGGTGTTGCCTAAAACCGAAGGCCTTACTCCGTGATATGCTCCATGCCCTGGTCCAGGATCGTCCGCACGTGGCTGTCCGCCAGTGTGTAAAACACGGTCTTTCCTTCCCTGCGGTATTTTACCAGCTTGCTTTTTTTCAAAACCTGAAGCTGGTGGGAAATGGCCGACTGGGTCATGCCCAAAAGCTGCGCGATATCGCACACGCACATTTCCGCTTCAAACAGTACAAACAAAATTTTCACCCGGGTGGAATCCCCGAAGATCTTAAACAGCTCCGCCAGGTCAAAGAGCAGCTCTTCCTCCGGCATTTCCCGGTTCACCCGGTCTACGACCTCCTGATGCACGCAAAGATACTCGCACCTGGGGACCCCTTTTGCTTTCGCCATACACCAACGTCCTTTCATATGAGCTATTGTTCATATGATATGCAAAACTTTTCTGTTTGTCAACCCTTAAGAAGAAAATTCTTTCAAATTTTTCAGATATATGGCGCCCAATATAGCCCGGTTCATTTTATGACCTGAAATGAAAACAGAAACGGGAAAGCCTGCCGTTTTGAAAAACAACAGCATTTTCCCGCTTCTATTAAGTTTTCACTGGAAGCTTTCTTCCCGTTTTCTATTGCCTGATCACATCCAGCACCTCGGCAATATCCCTGTCGATATACAGGGATTGCTTTTTGATCTCCTCCGGACAGACCATTTCCCCTAAATTTATGCAGGCGTACACCGCCCTGGGGCTTTCCGCCGTCATCTGCCAGAAGGGGTATTTGATGATTCCGGGGGGGGGTATTTGCCCCTGCGCCAACTCCAGAAAAAGAACATGCTTTCCCTGAACCCGATGCAGAAAGGCTCTGTACCGCTTCGCCAGGTATGCGCGAAGGTGCCGCCCCGGGCGGAATATTCTCTTACCGAGCTCGGAGAAAGCCTGAAGCCGATCCTTGACGCCATGCAGAGCTGGGAAGAAGCCTATAGCAACCTGGCGCAGCGACAAGCTTTTCCATTCTTTTGCCGGAACGCGGGGAAAGGCTGTTCCCATCACGCCGGGCAGCCTGGGGCGTATCTTACTTACAGATTTTTCAAAATCGCCCGAAATCCGGAATAGGTCAAGCAGGAAGCGCCATATATTTGGAAAGCTGCCCGTGATCTGATCCCGTACCGTTTTTCGGAAAGCCTTCCGGGCCACTTGGCTATCGCAATTTTCCACCGAATTCTTTGCCGATTTGCAGCATCAATCTATGCAGCTTGCAGAATCGGGAAAAATCGTGAAAAAACGATTGACAAAACCGGCTGCCTGGTCTACAATAATGCCCATAGCAGCAAAGGCGCTGAAGGGTCTTCCCTCGGCGCCTTTCGTGCTAGGACGTGTATTCCAAAGCATATCTGAATCTATATTGAGAAAAGAGTGATCTGTGATGGGAACCTGTTCAGAAAACCGCAGGACGGTACCGGAGCTGTTTGGCAGCGCGGTATTTAACGATGATGTGATGCAGGAACGGCTGCCCCGAGACGTTTACCGCTCTCTGCGCAGAACCATCGACGAGGGGAAGGATCTGGATCTCACAGTGGCCAACGCCGTGGCCAGCGCCATGAAGGATTGGGCGGTGGAAAAGGGCGCCACCCATTTTACCCACTGGTTCCAGCCTTTAAACGGCATCACCGCTGAAAAGCACGACAGCTTTATTTCCCCCACCTCTGACGGACGGGTGATCATGCAGTTTTCCGGCAAAGAGCTCATCAAGGGCGAGCCGGACGCCTCCTCCTTCCCCTCCGGCGGCCTGCGGGCCACTTTTGAGGCCCGGGGATACACCGCCTGGGACCCCACCTCTTACGCCTTTGTCAAGGGGGATTCCCTGTATATTCCCACCGCCTTCTGCTCCTACAGCGGCGAGGTATTGGATAAAAAGACCCCCCTGCTCCGCTCCATGGAGGATCTGAACCGTCAGGCCCTTCGCATTTTGCGGCTGTTCGGAGACACCGCCACCAAGCGGATCATCACCACAGTGGGCCCGGAGCAGGAATATTTTCTGGTGGATAAGGAGCTTTATGACCGGAGGGAGGATCTGATCTTCTGCGGGCGCACCCTGTTTGGGGCAAAGGCCCCTAAGGGACAGGAGCTGGAGGATCACTACTTCGGCGCCATCAAGCCCCGGATCGCCGCTTACATGAAGGAGCTGGACAGCGAGCTTTGGAAGCTGGGCATTCTGGCGAAAACCAAGCACAATGAGGTGGCTCCCGCCCAGCACGAGCTGGCCCCGATCTTTACCACCACCAATATCGCCACCGACCATAACCAGCTCACCATGGAAACCATGAAGAACGTGGCCCTGCGCCACGGTCTGGTTTGCCTGCTTCACGAAAAGCCCTTTGCCGGCGTCAACGGCAGCGGCAAGCACAACAACTGGTCCCTTTCCACCGATGGCGGCAAAAACCTGCTGGATCCCGGAAAAAACCCGGCGGAAAACGCCCAGTTCCTGCTGTTTCTGGCCGCGATTATCAAGGGTGTGGACGAATATCAGGATCTGCTGCGCATTTCCGTTGCCTCCGCGGGCAACGACCACCGCCTGGGCGCCAACGAGGCGCCGCCCGCCATTATTTCCATGTTCCTGGGCGACGAGCTCACCGGAATTCTGGACGCCATTGAGTCCGGCGCGGTCTATGGCGGCATAGAGCACAAAAAGCTGGAAACGGGCGTTCACGTTCTACCCGATTTTAATAAAGACACCACAGACCGGAACCGTACCTCTCCCTTTGCCTTTACCGGAAATAAATTTGAGTTCCGCTCCCTGGGCTCCGCCCTTTCCATTGCCTGCCCCAACATCATGCTGAACACCATTGCGGCGGAGGAGCTGCGGCAGTTTGCCGATGAGCTGGAAGGTGCGAAGGATCTGAAGGCCGCCGTGCTTTCTCTGGTAAAGCGGGTGGTTTCCGAGCACAAGCGCATCATCTTTAACGGCGATGGCTACTCGGAGGAGTGGGTCAAGGAAGCGGAGAGCCGCGGGCTTTTGAACCTGCGCACCACGGTGGACGCCCTGCCCCGGTATCTGGATCAGAAAAATGTGGCACTTTTCACCAGCCATAAGATCTACACAGAGGCCGAAATGGAGGCCCGCTACGAGACCATCATGGAAGAATACAGTAAAACTCTGCATATCGAGGCCCTCACCATGGGCAGAATGGTGCGCCATGAGGTGATCCCTTCGGTCAGCTCCTACCTTGCCGAGCTGGCGGGAGCCATCAACGCGAAGCGAAGCATTCAGAAGGATCTCCCCTGCAGGGCGGAAACCGCCCTGCTCACAAAGCTTTCCGCCCTGCTGGATACCGCTTACGAGCAGGCGGAGGGCTTGGAAGCCGCTTTGGCGGATCCCAGAACTACCAGTGAAAACGTATTGACCGTTGCCTCCTATTACCGGGATACCATGATCCCCGCCATGGAGGCCCTGCGGGCCACAGTAGATGAAATGGAGTTGAATGTCTCCTCCGATCACTGGCCCTATCCCACCTATGCGGATCTCATGTTCCGGATTTGAGCTTGTTGATAAAATGCTGCTAAAAACCGTGTGGAAAAGGACTTATCTTTTCCACACGGTTTTTTAAATTAGAAATGAGGAATAAGCAATGAAGGACGGGGGAAGCGTTTGGCAAATTGGAATTGGCGGTTATCCACTCACCTTCCTCCTGTCATTACTGAACAAAAAGCAAAGCAAGCTTTGCTTTCTTTGTGAAGAATCTCGTTCTTTGTCCTTTCGTCCTGGGATTAAGGACAAGATCCTTCGTCACGTTGTTCCTCAGAATGACAAGAGGGCGGTTAGTACGATAAATTGGGATTTGTAGGGCTAACGAATAGCAGCAACCCCTTGCCTTTCTCGCCTGTCGGCTCAGACATTGCTGGACGTGCCCCACCGGGACACAGCAACCGAAGCGACAGCTGAGAACGGGTCAGGGAGGTCTCCACTGGAGACCCCCCCACCGGGACGCGCTCACCCCTGAATAGAGGAAGAAGGTTGTTTTGCAATCTTCTGGGACCACCGTCAGGTGGTGGAGAGGTCCCAGCTCGCTGGAATCCAGCATAAAACCTGCCTTTTCTGCTATACGGTCGGAACCCCTCAGTCAGCCTATCGGCTGACTGCTTTCTACGCTTCGCTTCGGTCAGTGCTGGACGTGCCCCACCGGGGCACAGCACCCCTTTCAGGAGAGCCAAGGGTAACTGCTAAACTACAATTTAGCAGCAAGCTTCTCTCTTGCCTCTTGTCATTCTGAACGAAGTGAAGAATCTCGTTCTTCATCTCTTTACTCAGACAATGAAGGACAAGATTCTTCGTCACTTCGTTCCTCAGAATGACAGGAAGGAACTGTGTATAAAACTATATTATCGCCCGGACTTTGCCCTTCATTACTAATTACTAATTGATAATTACTAATGTACGCTCGTCTTTCATTCGTCCAACATCTAGAATCCCGTATCCAGCCTCTAATCCCCGTAAGCCTTTTCCGCTGCTTCTCTCGCAAGGTCGATGACCAGGTGATCCGGGCGCTGGTTTTCTTCGCCCTGGGGCAGCTGGCTGATAACCTCCATGACCATGGAACGCATCCACAGGCTGGGCGTGATCCGCACGGCGTACCCGCAGCCGGGAGAGCACATCCAATCCAAGGGCTTGGCCCTGGGGAGGCCATAGGCGGCAAGAAGGGTGGTAAGTACCCCGGCATGGGTCACAAGCACCGCTGTGGTTTTTCCCGCGGCCATCAGGTTTTGCACCAGCATCTCAAAGCCCATGCATACCCGCTGTACAAATACCGGGCTGCTTTCTCCGTGAGGCGGCGCGGTCTGTCCGCCGCTTTCCAGCCACTGAGAAAAGCCAGGCTCATTTTTCAGCTCTTCCGCGGTTTTATTTTCCCAGTCCCCAAAATCACATTCCGCCATTTCCAAAATGACCTCCGGCTCCGCCTGAGGATACAGCAGCTTTAAGGTATCCACACACCGGACGGAGGGACTGGCATAAAACGCTTCCGCCTTAGGGTATTGAAAGGTCCGCTTCAGTTCCAAAAGTTCCTTTACCGAGCTTTCCGCCAAAGGAGATTCCGTTCTTCCGATATAGCGCCCCTCCAGATTTCCCTCACAGGGCATATTGCGGAGCAAATAGATCACATAAGATTTCACAGACAGCCTTCCTTTCTCACAAAAGCTGGGAGTTAAAAAATTCCCCCGAAAAAATTCTTTGGAATCCTTTTTCTCTATAAAAGACAAATTTTTTGAAAATCCCGCTCTTTTCCCCGTTTTTTCCTTTACTTTCCTATTTACTTATTGTATAATCTCAGAAAAAGCAGACCCTCTAAACCACAGTTCACAGAAACAGGTGAAGCACAAAAGGCAAGGAGTATTTTCATGACGACCGAAAACGGAAAGCGGAGAGGCAGATTTGAATTGAATGAAGATTTTCCCAGGCTTTTGACCCTGCTGCGAAAAGAGCGGGGCTACAGCCAAAAAAAGGTTGCCGCCGATCTGGGTATTTCCCAGGCGCTGCTCTCCCATTACGAAAAGGGAATTCGGGAGTGCGGTCTGGATTTTGTGATCCGAGCCGCAGATTATTACGATGTTTCCTGCGATTATCTGCTGGGCCGCACCCTGCACCGAAGCGGTGCGGTGCTGGCTATTCAGGATATTTCCGTCGGCGATATGCCCCGTGGAAAAAAGGAGGACGCGCCTTCCGCAGAATATAACCGGCGGGTTTTGATCAATTCCCTTAGTATTGTATTCGGTCTTTTGAAAAAAATCAATAGCGAAAGCCTTACCAGAGAGGTTTCCACCTATCTTTTCGCGGCGGTATACAAGATCTTCCGGCTGCTGTATTCCTCTAACCCTAAAAATTCTCAGGATATTTTTTCTCTGGATACCCGGCTGTTCGGCGCCAGCATGAATTCCGCCATGGCCATGGCGGAGGCGAAAAGCCGCTATGTACTCAGCGGGGAAAGCATTGGCGACTGCGTTGGGGTAAAACGGGAAACGATCCCTGCCCTGACGCCGGAAAGCCTGGCAAAGGAATTTCCTCAACACGCTCCCGCCTTAATGGAGCTTATCAAAAATGTGGAAAAATCATCTAAATCGGAACACTGAAGAATGGCTTTCGCGAAGTCAAAACACTACGGAAAACGAGACTTCCGTGGTGTAAAACATCACAAAAGACGAAGCTTCCGTGGTGTAAAACATCACAGAAGACGAAGCTTCCGTGGTGTTTTGAAAAAAATTTGTCATTTTCTTCCTGACGTGATAAAATAATGACGGGTAAAGCCGTCATTCTCTGCCTCTGTGAGGCTGTTTTTGGGATATACTAGAAAGCAGGGCGCGGTTTCGGCCGGTTTTCGGGAGAGCGGCGGCGCTTTGCTTTTCTTTTGCAAAAAAGAGAACGGAACAGAAAGGACGGTCAAAAAAGCTATGTGTGGATTTGTTGGCTTTCTCGGCGACAGTAACACCCAGCGGGATGAAGGCGTACTGCACGCCATGACAGACGCCATTCGGCACCGGGGACCGGACGACGCCGATTACTATATGGACGGTGATATTTCTCTGGGCTTCCGGCGGCTTTCCATCATCGACCTTGCAGGCGGCAGACAGCCCATTCTCAATGAGGACGGCACCAAGGCCCTGTTGTTTAACGGAGAGATCTATAATTATCAGGACCTCCGGGAGGATTTGATTGACAAGGGGCACACCTTTACAACAAAAGCTGATTCCGAAGTGATCCTTCACGGCTATGAGGAATACGGCCCCCAGCTGCTGCAAAAGCTCAGAGGTATGTTTGCCTTTGTGATTTGGGACAAAGAGAAAAAAGAGCTGTTTGGTGCACGGGATTTCTTCGGCATCAAGCCCCTGTACTATGCGAAAATGGGAGAGCTCCTGCTTTTCGGCTCGGAGATCAAAAGCTTCCTGTTCCACCCCGGATTCAAAAAAGAGCTCAACGAACGGGCGCTGGAGCACTACCTTTCCTTCCAGTATTCCCCCGGGCCGGAAACCTTTTTCAAAAACGTGTATAAAATGCCCCCGGCTCACTATTTCAAATATGCCGATGGCAAAATGGAATTCACCCGGTACTGGCTGCCGGAGTTTCACGCCGAAGAGGACAAGTCCCTCGACGATTGGGTAGATGAGATCGAAAAAACCTTTGACGATTCCATCGAAGCGCACAAGGTCAGCGATGTGGAGGTGGGCTCTTTCCTTTCTTCCGGGGTGGATTCCAGCTATGTGGCCTGCTCCGCCCATGTGGATAAAACCTTTACCGTGGGCTTTGACAACGGCACAAAATACAATGAGATCAGCTATGCGGAGGAGCTTTCCCGGCAGATCCCGGTGAAAAATATCAGCAAGGTCATCACCCCGGAGGAATTCTGGGGTACCTTCCCCAAAATTCAGTATCATATGGACGAGCCCCTGGCGGATCCCTCCGCCGTGGCTCTGTATTTCGTGTGCAATACCGCCGCGAAGCATCTGAAGGTGGTACTTTCCGGCGAGGGCGCCGACGAGATCTTCGGCGGCTATAATATCTATAAAGAGCCGCTGGAATGCGCCTGGTATGATAAGATCCCCTTCCCCCTGCGAAAGCTCATCGGTTCCATTGCCGGGCTGCTGCCCGCCCACCGGGGGTTGAATTTCCTGGTACGCCGGGGCAAAAAACTGGAGGATCGCTTCATTGGCAACGCCTATATGTTTACGGAGAAGGAGCGCAAAGCGCTTCTGAAGCACCCCACAGACGCCCTGTCCCCTGCCGCTATGGTGAAGCCCTATTACGACATGGTACAGGACAAGGACGCTGTGACAAAAATGCAGTTTGTGGATCTCAACATGTGGATGGTGGGAGATATCCTCTTAAAGGCCGATAAAATGAGCATGGCAAATTCCCTGGAGCTGCGGGTTCCCTTCCTGGATAAAAAGATCATGGCCCTGGCGGGGCGGATCCCTCTCAGGTATCGGGTCAACAGGGAAAACACCAAATTCGCCATGCGGAAGGCGGCCCTTCGGCGCATGCCGGAAAAATGGGCCGGGAAAAAGAAGCTGGGCTTCCCCGTACCCACCAGGGTGTGGCTGAAGGAAGAAAAATATTATGAGCTTGTAAAAGCGGAATTCCAAAGCGAAAACGCGGAGAAATTCTTCCACACTGAGCTTCTTCTGAAGCTTTTGGACGACCATAAAAACGGCAAGGCCGACAACAGCCGCCGGGTTTGGACGGTGTACACCTTCCTGATCTGGTACAAGCAATTCTTTTCGGAGGTAGAGCCCCATGGCGGAGAAAATTGAGTTTATCCCGGTACTGCTGGGCAGCGATATCAACGTGTACGGTATGGCCCGCTCCTTTCACGAGGAATACGGCGTTTCCTCCGTTGCCATCGGAAAAGGGATCTTAGGCCCCTGCACCGCCAGCAAAATCGTCACGGTAGAGGTAGTGGAGCCGAAGCTGGAAGACGACGAGGTGTTCGTTTCCACGCTTCTGAATTTCGCAAAGCGCTATGAGGGCACGGGCAAAAAGCTGCTGCTTGTCCCCTGTGGGGATAACTATATCAAGCTGCTGGTGAGAAATCAGGAGCAGCTTCGGGGCGTGTACGAATTTGAATGCATTGAGGAAGAGCTTCTCATGCGGCTTTCCATCAAGGAAAGCTTTTATGAGGTCTGCACCGAGCACGGGTTTTCCTTCCCGAAAACCACTACCTGCACCTATGAAAACCATGAAAACCTGGAGCTGCCCTTTGACTTTCCCGTTATCATCAAGCCCTCCAATTCCGTTGCCTATTGGAACTGTAAATTTCCCCACAAGAAAAAGGTGTTTGTGGCGGAAACCCGGGAGGAATTCGATGCGATCCTCACCGCCATCTATTCTTCCTCCTACAAGGATCACCTGATTTTGCAGGAGTACATTCCCGGCGACGACAGCAACATGCGGGTGATGAACTGCTACTGCGGCAGGGATAGGAAGGTAAAGCTTATCGCCCTGGGCAACGCCCTTTTGGAAGAGCATTCCCCCGAGGGTATCGGCAGCTATGCCGCCATCATAAACGGCTATGATGAAAAGCTCAACGAGATGATGAAAAATTTTCTGGAAGGCATCGGCTATGTGGGCTTTGCCAATTTCGATATGAAATATGACCGGCGGGACGGCACTTATAAGCTGTTTGAAATGAACCTCCGGCAGGGCAGAAGCAGCTTTTTTGTCACCGCCGCCGGATACAACCTGGCAAAATGGCTGGTGGACGATGTGATCTATCACAAGGACCTGCCCTGCACCGCGGCCACCAACAAGGTGCTGTGGACGATCATTCCAAAAAAGATCATCTTCCGGTATGTCAAGGACGAGGCCCTGAAGGCAGAAGCAAAGGAGCTGATCCGCCAGGGCAAATACTGCCGGTCCTACTACTACAAGGGCGACCGTTCCCTGAAGCGCTGGGTCCATTTTGTGAAAAACCAATACCACTATTTTGAAAAGTATAAGCGGTATTTTGGGAATAAGGGACTGCGGGATTGAGAGGCGTTGTAAAGGAAGGCTAAATGATAGTTTTGCACATAACCCTTGGCTCCCCTGAAAGGGGAGCTGTCACGGCGAAGTCGTGACTGAGGGGTTCTACCAGAACAGTTGGTGAAATGTAGGATTTATCGAAGTTTCAGCTGAGCTGGAACCCCTCCGACGGCCTTATGGCCGCCACCTCCCCTGTCAGGGAAGGCAAGGGGTTACTGCTATTTGTCAGTCCTGCAAATTCCAATTTATCTTATCTTCCATTAAATGGAAAAGAGAGGTGAACTCCATGAAAACACTGGGCATCATCGGCGGGCTGGGGCCTATGGCCACCGCTTATCTCTTGCAGCTCATTATCGAAATGACAGACGCGAAAACCGACCAGGAGCATCTGGACGTGATCGTATTTGACCGGCCTCAGGTGCCGGACCGCACCGCCCATATTCTGGATCCTGAAAAGCCTTCTCCCCTGCCCTCTATGACGGCCACCGCCAAAACCCTGGAGGGGCTGGGGGCAGGGTGCCTGTGCGCCCCCTGCGTTACCTCCCATTATTTCTACAAGGAGCTTGCCGGAAGCGTTTCCATTCCCTTTCTCAACATGGTGGAGGAAACCGCCCGGGAGCTGAAGGCTGCCGGAAAAAAGCGCCCCGGCATTTTGGCCACCACCGGCACGGTGAGCACCGGCCTGTTTCAGAGCGCCTTTTCCGGCCTGGGGCTGGAGGCGGCGATCCCGAAAGAGCCGGAGCAGGCACTGGTGATGAGCCTGATCTATGACGAGATCAAGGCGGGAAAGCCCGCCAGCCCGGAAAAATTTCACAGGCTGTCGGAGGCCCTGTACGGTGCGGGCTGCGACTGCATTGTGCTGGGCTGCACAGAGCTCTCCCTCATTAAAAAGAGCGCCGGATTGGATAGCCGCTATTTGGACGCCTTAGAAGTGCTTGCCAAACGCTGTGTAGAGGAATGCGGCGGAACATTAAAGCCGGAATATAAAACCTTGCTTTGCTGAGAAGGGGCGCATTACTTTACTCCCTTCAGAAAGGAAAATGCCATGAAAAACCTGGTAAAAATCCTGCTGCTTACTTTTCTGTGCCTGCTTCTGGCTGCGTGCGGCAACGAATTTGCGAAACTGGAATACAATTCCGAGGAGATGCTCGTACAGGCGGATCATTTCGCAAAATCCTTTTCCGCCAGCTCTCAAAAGGACAACGAGCTCTCTTTCTCCATAGGAAAATTTGACGGGCGTGAAACCATATGGGAAAATCAGCTGCCGGAAGCACAGGAGCTTACGATCGAATTTACCTTCACTCTTTCCGGGGGACAGGCTAAAATCGTGCATATCGACCCCAATGACAAGGTTACCACTGTGATCGAACGTTCGTCGGAAGCTTCTGCTGATGAAACTACCAGGATCGTACTGCCGATGCCAAAGGGGCAAAACCGATTCAAGCTTGTGGGATATGATTGTGAAGATATTGAACTGAAGCTTGTCATTCAGCCTTAGGGCTTCTTTGAAAAATCGAAAATGCCGTCTTTTTGCCTATAAACGGCCATTTTCCGCGTTAGAAATCCCAGTCAATCTCGTGATTGACTTCAATCGCACGAGATTGACTTGCGGTTTCTTCCTTGAAATTGACCGCTTCTGGTCAAAAATCCATCATTTTCTCTATTTTCAAACAAGCCCCAGTAAAAGGTGCTCTAAAATTTCAGAAGATCGGAGTGTAGCATACTATGTGCGGTTTTGCAGGTTTTTTCAATACCTCGGCGGTTTCAGACCGGGAGGCGGTGATCCACGCCATGGCGGACAGGATCGTTCACCGGGGGCCGGACGACGCTCACTACTATGTGGACGAAGATATTTCCCTGGGCTTCCGGCGGCTTTCCATTATCGATCTCGCGGGCGGCAGACAGCCCATTCTCAATGAAAACGGCACCAAGGCCCTGCTGTTTAACGGAGAGATCTATAACTATCAGGCTCTTCGGGAGGATTTGATTGACAAGGGGCACAGCTTTACAACAAAAGCTGATTCTGAAGTGATTCTTCACGGCTATGAGGAATACGGAAAAGAAATTCTGCAAAAGCTTCGGGGCATGTTCGCCTTTGTCATTTGGGACAAGGCGGAGAAAAAACTTTTCGGCGCCCGGGATATTTTCGGCATCAAGCCCTTCTACTACTACAAAGATGGCAAGGAATTTCTTTTCGGCTCTGAGATCAAGAGCTTCCTCTCCCACCCCGGCTTTCAAAAGGAGCTGCGGGAGGAAAAGATCCCGGAGTATCTTTCCTACGAATACCTTCCCGATGAGGAAACGATCTTCAAGAACGTGTATAAGCTGCCCGGCGCCCATTGCTTCACTTATCAAAACGGGGAAATGCAGATCGAGCGGTACTACCGTATCCAGTACCGGGCGGAAGAGGACAGATCCCTGGAATACTGGGAGCAGGAGATCACAAGGGAATTCACAGAATCGGTGGCCATGCACCAGATCAGCGATGTGGAGGTGGGCTGCTTCCTTTCCTCCGGCGTGGATTCCAGCTACGTGGTGAAGGAAATTTCCAAGGGAACCAAAAAAGTAAAAACCTTCTCCGTAGGCTATGAGGAGGAAAAATACAGCGAGCTGCCCTATGCCCAGGATTTTTCCAGCGTGGTGGGCGTACCCAATATCAGCAATAAGGTTTCTGCCGATGAATTCTTCGACGCCATGCCGGAAATTCAGTATTTTATGGACGAGCCTCTGCCCAACCCTTCGGAGATCCCCCTGTATTTTCTGGCAAAGAACGCCAGGAAATATGTGAAGGTGGTGCTTTCCGGCGAGGGCGCGGACGAGCTGTTCGGCGGCTACCCCATGTACCTGCAGGGCGGCCATTTCGCCGAATACACCAGGAAGGTGCCCCGTCCTCTGCGGAAAATGGCGGGCGCCGTGGCGGGAAAGCTGCCGGAATTCAAGGGCAAGCATTTCCTGGTGCGGGGGGCCATGGAGCCCTGGCAGCGGTTTATGCGGGCAAACTATGTGTTTACCGATAGCCGGGAGCGCCAGAAATACCTGAAGCGCCCTATCACCTCCAAGCTGCCGGAGGAATACAGCAAGCGCTATTTCGACGAGGTGCGGGACCTGGACGAGCCCACCCAGCTGCAATACGTGGATATGCACACCTGGATGATCTATGATATCCTTTTGAAGGCAGACCGCATGAGCATGGCCAATTCTCTGGAGCTGCGAGTGCCCTTCCTGGATAAAAAAATGCTGGAGCTTTCCACCCGCATTCCCACCCGCTTCCGGGCGGACTGCAAAACGGAAACCACCAAAAAGGCATTGCGAAGCGCCGCTATCAAGCAGCTGCCGGAGCGCACGGCCAACAAAAAGAAGCTGGGCTTCCCGGTTCCCCTTTCCGACTGGCTGCGGGAGGAGAAATATTACAACAAGGTAAAGGAAGCCTTCCAAAGCGAGATCGCCGAAAAGTTCTTCGTTACAAAAGAGCTGATGAAGCTTTTGGACGACCACAAGGAAGGAAAAGCCCTGAATATGCAGAAGATCTGGTCCTTCTACACCTTCATTGTGTGGTACGAGCAGTTCTTTGTGAAAAATTAACGCAAAAAGCAAAACAGCCTTGGAGCTTATTGCTCCAAGGCTGTTTTGCTTTTCTGTGGTTCGCTGTAAATAGCTATGCTAAAAAGGGAGACAATGGGAAATTAGCAATGAAGAGAAAAGTACAGAATACGCCAAATTGTAGTTTACGGCGAGGCGCCGTGGCCACTCGTGTCCCCACTTGGTACAGAAGTTTGGTTTCTGACTCGACCGGAAGATAAGATGGCAAATTGCAGTTTAACGCTAGCCCTTGGCTTTCTCGCCTGTCGGCTCGGTTGCTGTGTGCCATCGGGACGCGCTCACCCCTGAATAGGGGAAGAAGGTTGCTTTGCAGCCTTCTGGGACCACCGTCAGGTGGTGGAGAGGTTCCAGCTCGCTGGAAATCCGCATAAAACCAGTATTTTCTACTCTTCTGTCAGAACCCCTCAGTCACGGCTTTGCCGTGACTGCTTTCTACGCTTCGCTCCGGTTGATGTGCCTCAGTGGGGGGAAGGTCTCCAGTGGAGAACTCAGCTGTCGCTTCAGACATTGCTGAACGTGCCCCACTGGGGCACAGCAACCGCTCTGACCCGTTCTCGTTTGTCAACTCGGTCGTTGCTGGACGTGTGCCACCGGCACACAGCAACCGAGCCGACAGGCGAGA